>OGFG01000019.1_pt1 | contig 154015 bp, 127 predicted proteins | sample 1570761 | NCBI WGS metagenome assembly OGFG01 (sample SAMEA2581938, study PRJEB24529) | metagenome | biome: Human gut stool | place: China | collected 2011
CGCGAGCTGGGTTCAGAACGTCGTGAGACAGTTCGGTCTCTATCTATCGTGGGCGTATGAAATTTGCGTGGCTCTGACACTAGTACGAGAGGACCGTGTTGGACCGACCTCTGGTTTACCGGTTGTGCCGCCAGGTGCATCGCCGGGTATCTAAGTCGGGATCGGATAAGTGCTGAAAGCATCTAAGTACGAAGCCGGCCACAAGATTAGATCTCCCTTGAGGGTCGTTGTAGACGACAACGTTGATAGGATGCAGGTGTACAGATGGCGACATCACAGCCGAGCATTACTAATTGCCCGATGACTTTCTTACCGCGCCGAGATATACTTTGAGTTGTTCTCGAGAGTGAGACACGCTTATGTTTTTTCCGATATGTAATATAAAACGATATTCAGGTGGCTATAGCAGCAGGGTTCCACCTCTTCCCATTCCGAACAGAGAAGTTAAGCCTGCTCACGCCGATGGTACTGCACACCCGTGGGAGAGTAGGTAGCCGCCACTTTTAGACAGATGAATCCCTTCAGAGAGCAATCTCCGGAGGGATTCTTTTTTGTATTTACCTCTTTCTTTCTATTATTCCAATCCTTGGGTTCTATATTCTTATGGTTCACCCGATATTTAATATGGTAAGCTTCATGTTACCCTCCAAGATATTATTTCGTTTTACAGTAGTAAAGGTGGAAAGAAATGCAGACACTCTGTGCTACGACCTCACGTTCGCTTGACTCCTATGATCATACCAATGGAGATACATTCGAGAAGCAGTAAAAGGAGGTATTGATTACTTACCGGCAGTGGAAGGATAACTTTATTTCTTCAGAAAACTGAACTTTTAGTCAAGTTTTGCAATAGATCTAAGACTATAGTAAGTGTATTAGTGAAACGTAAGAAGAAAGTTATGATCTTTATAGATGTTTCACTCAGAGACAAATGAAAATACAGTTTGTGTGTTTGCGTGTATAAAAAACTGTATTCAACCAGCTTGAAAGAAATAGCCTCTTTGAAGCAGTTGAATACAGCTTGAAATGTTAATCGTTTTCCGATTGTTATAGAACGAATTTCAAAATACAGCCTCCATAAGCCGGAACCTGAACAGGAACGAATGAATCTGGCAGGAGGGCTACTTCGGACTTTTCTCCTGAAATCAGATCTTTTGTTGCACATTTCTCTACCGGTGTCAATTTGTAGAATTCAAAGACATGGGCAGGAATGTTGACTTTAAGTTCCTGTGCAGAACCACTGAAGTTGGCAACTACAAGTAAAAGGTTGTTTTTATATCTACGAAGGAATGTATAGCAGTTGTATACATCGAAATGATGCGGAGCCTGAACATACATCAAATCATAGAAATCGCCTTCACACAAGGCCTTTTCCTTATTGCAGAGTGTCAGTACATTCTGATAGAATGTGTACAGTTCCTTTTCATCGGCAGACATGTATTTCAGGGACATGCTTCCCTTTCTCCAGCGTCTAATCGTATCCACACTCCAGTAATCGAAGATCGTAGTACGTCCGTCTCGTCCGCTAAATCCTTCCTGATCCATTCCTTTCTCGCCGAATTCCTGACCGAAATAAATCATCATCGGATTGTTGCGCATGCAGGCAGAGACCATCAAAGGAGCTTTTCCTTTTCGTGCATCACCGGCAAAGAAATCAGAAGCAATGCGCTGCTCGTCGTGATTTTCGAGGAAATTCAGCATGTGATTCTGAATATCGTCAACTTGTTGCCAGCAGGAAGTGATGTTGCCGGCTGAGGTGAATCCGCTACTTACGGCACGTAACGTGTCATACAGGCCTACCTTATCATATAAATAGTCAAAATGTCCTTTGAAGATATAGTTACGGTATTCAGCCGGGTTGTAGACTTCTGCAATGAAAATAATGGAAGGATGCAGTGCCTTAACCTGAGGAATAGCCCATCCCCAGAACTCTACCGGAACCATTTCGGCCATGTCACAACGGAAACCATCAATGCCTTTGGCTGCCCAGAAGCAAAGAATATCCAGCATCTTTTTCCAGGTGTCCGGAATTGGATCGAAGCAGCAGGTGTGCCCGTTACAGTAATCTACACCATAGTTCAGCTTGATGGTTTCATACCAGTCGTTCTGTCCCGGCCATGCAGAGAAGACATCATTTCCAGTAGCTTTGGCCGGACTTTCCTGATAGTCTTTCGGAGATACATTGAGATTATCCAGATGTAACGGTTCACCAGGGATATAATAGAAATTGTTTTGCGGATCGAAGCCCTTGCCCTTATTGTCGCGTGCTCCCAAGTCTTCAACTCCTTCGGGCTTCTGGTCGGAATGATACTGTCGTGCCACATGATTGGGTACAAAATCGATAATCATCTTCAAACCAGCCTTGTGGGTACGGTTGACGAGATTCTCGAATTCCTTCATACGGTGTTCCACTTTCACGGCCAGATCAGGATCTACATCGTAGTAATCCTTGATAGCATAAGGCGAACCGGCCTTACCTTTGACTACTGCCGGATGATCCTTCTGAATGCCGTAAGCGCTGTAATCGGTTTGCGTGGCATGTTCGATAATTCCCGTGTACCAAATGTGTGTTGCTCCCAGATGTTTGATTTCATCCAGTGCTTTTGCCGTAAAATCAGCCATCTTGCCACATCCGTTCTCTTTTATGCTTCCATTATTCTGGAGTGTTGTTGTCTTGTTTCCAAAAAGTCGGGTAAAGACCTGATATATAATTATCTTCTGGCTCATAGTATTTTATTTAGAATAAACGAAAAAGGCATCTTCCGCTTTAATTACGAAAGATGCCCGTATTGATTTTGATTATAAGATTCCGTGAACAGAAACGTCCTGACCTTTCGCAATTTTGCCGATCATTCCTTGCAAAGCCTTGCCCGGACCACACTCGGTGAAGTCATTGGCACCGGCTGCAATCATATTCTGTACCTCCTGAGTCCATTTTACAGAAGCAGTAAGCTGGGCAATCAGGTTAGCCTTGATTTCTTCCGGTTCTATGTGTGCCTGAGCATCTACATTCTGATAAACGGCACATTTAGGTTTGCTGAAAGTTGTTGCCTCGATGGCAGCCTGCAGTTCTTCTTTGGCCGGCTGCATCAGAGGAGAGTGGAACGCACCGCCTACGGCCAGAACCAAAGCACGTTTGGCACCAGCTTCCTTCAGTTTGGCACATGCCGCATTAACTGCGTCAATGTTTCCACTGATTACCAGCTGTCCCGGGCAATTATAGTTAGCCGGAACTACAATGTTTCCTTCAGAACTTACTTCACTGCATACCTGTTCGATAGTAGCATCGTCCAAACCAACAATGGCAGCCATAGTTGAAGGAGCCATCTCACAAGCTTTCTGCATGGCCTGAGCACGGGCATAAACCAACTTCAAACCATCTTCAAAGCTCAACGCTCCAGCTGCAACCAGAGCAGAAAGCTCACCTAATGAATGTCCGGCAACCATATCCGGTGCGAAAGCCTCGCCCATGCAGAGAGCAGAGATTACAGAATGCAAAAATACAGCAGGCTGTGTTACTTTTGTCTGTTTCAGTTCTTCGTCGGTTCCGCTGAACATGATGTCAGTGATGCGGAAGCCTAATATCTCGTTTGCTTTTTCAAAAAGTTCTTTGGCCAGTGGGTTGTTCTCATACAAGTCTTTGCCCATTCCCACAAATTGGGCTCCCTGTCCGGGAAAAACAAATGCTTTCATTGTGTGATATGTTTTTGATTAATATTCCTGCGGGCAAAGTTACTAATAAAAAGTGAGATTTAGAAAAATGTAGTCAGGTTATTGGAGTTTTATGGTTTGAATAGCATCTGGCTGAAGATGTATTATTAAAAAGATAAGCATACAAAAGTGATATCTTCAAATACTCAAAAAGAAAGTATTGGAACCGGGAAAAGAGCAAAGCTATTTTATAATGGCCTTGTGGGGATTAAAGAAGTGGTTCAGCGGTCCATGTCCGTGGCCAAACTGGATGTCAGCGCCCGCTTTTAATGCTTCTGTCAAGAAAGCCTTGCCGTATTGAATTGCCTCAGACAAAGGAAAGCCCTGTGCAATATAAGTGGCAATGGCAGAAGAAAGAGTGCATCCTGTGCCGTGTGTATTGGCTGTTATGATCTGTTTCTCGGAGAAACTGATGGAAGACAAAGAGGTGTTCTCAGAAAAAAGTATATCTTTCATTTCACCGTCAGTGCGATGGCCTCCTTTGATCAATACATTCTGACAACCCATCCGGAGGAGCTTTTCGGCAGCTTTCTGTAACGAACTTTCATCGGTGATGGAGACACCGCTCAATATTTGGGCTTCGGGTAAGTTGGGAGTGAGCAAATAACACAAGGGAATCAGTTCTTGCGTGATTTGCTGCAATGCTTCGGGACTGGCCAGAGGATATCCGGAGCTCGACACCAGTACCGGATCAAAAACGACGGGTGTTTGTTTTATCGGTTTCAGTTCCCGACAGATGGCCTGAATAATCGCGGCATCGGTTACCATTCCTATTTTAACGGCATCAGGTTGTGCATCGGTTCTGACAGTACTGATCTGTTGGCCTACAATATCGGCCGGGACAGGATGTACGGCCGATACGCCACAGGTATTCTGCACGGTTACGGCTGTAATTACCGAAGATGCATAGCCTCCCAGAGCCGATATCGTCTTGATGTCGGCCTGAATACCGGCACCGCCACTACAGTCGGATCCGGCAATGGTCATTACGTGTACGTATTTCATGAATGGTAAGTCAGACAGAAAGAATATTATTTATGAAACTGGAATCCGGGAATCAGTTGCCAGCGTCCGCGGGTGAAATCCGGGATCTCTATCGGTTGTCCGCCCAAGGCTGCCGATTGGGCACTTAATTGCGTGATGCAAGACCATTCGGCTGCATCATACACATCCATATCCAGAGGCAATCCGTTCCGCAAACAATAGATCAGGCGTCGGTCCATAATATAGTTCATTTCATTGGTTGCTCCGGCAGCCTTACCTTCTTCGCCCAATGTTGCCGACAGAGGATGCTGATATTTTTTCAAGAAAAAGTCTGCATTCTTTTCTTCCGGCATTTCGTCCAGACAGACACAGGGCACCGGATATTTCTGTGTAAAGCCTTTGGTTCCACATGTGGTCTGCAAACGGCTGTACGGGCGTGGTGTGAACACATCGTACTGCAACAAAATAGAAACTCCCTTTTCCGTACGGATCAGCGTATTGTTAATCATCGGGCTTCCTTTTTCCGTTTTGCCCGGCATGGAAACCAGATACTTCAGACGGTCTCCGCGATGGATATTCAGCAGTTGGGCAATTGGGCCCAAACCGTGAGTCGGGTAGGGATTTCCCTGAAAGCCCTGGCAATATTCTGCCATCCATCCATTGAAATATCCTCCGTTGGCGGTATCCGCATGGTAGCGTTCACGTAAATCATGAATATAAGCTCCCTCGCAATGAGTAATGTCTCCCAGCATGCCGCTTTGAGCCATGCGGAGTGTCATCAGGGCGAAAGGGTCGTAGCAACAGTTCTCCAGCATAAAGCAATGCCGTTGTGTCTGTTCTGCTGTTTCCACAATATTCCAGCAGTCCTCCACCGTCATGGCCAGCGGCACTTCCACGGCCACATGCTTTCCCTGTTCCATAGCCTCTATGGCCATGGAAGCATGCGTATTCCAATCGGTGCAGATATAAATCAGATCTATATCCGGGATGCGACAGACCTTACGCCAGTCCTCATCTCCGGTAAACATTTTGCAGTTGCTGTGTACAGAATTACTGATTACTTCGTGTGCTTTGCTGATGTTATCCGGATTCAGATCGCAGATTGCAGTAATCTTGACTCCATTCTGTATCATGTAACGCTTCAATGTAGCCAGTCCACGGTTGCCCATGCCGATAAAGGCCATACGCACTTCCGGAATGGCATCACAACGCAGATTCAATACATGATTTATGCTATTCATCTTTCTGTTTGCTAGTTTTCCATGACACAAAAATAGTATAAAATACTGAACCGACCAATATCTGAAAAGGATAATCGCGATAGAAAACCGGTATTGCTGTCAAGCCGGAGTCATTGGATACGGAGAAAAACAGGAAAAAGGTTTTATCAGCTCATCTCTGAGTCCGATAAAACCTTTTTATGCAAATCAGGGAATAATCAGAAAGAATTAAAGTTCATCCGGATAAGGAATCAGCTCTCCGGTTTTCTTCATCGACGGTCTTTGAGCGTCGCGTTCGCGCAGATAATCAGAAAGTTCTTTTGACAGTTTCTTCACGATTTCCGGATGCTCTGCTGCCAGATCATTCTGTTCGCCGATATCTTCCTTCACATTATATAATCGGCATGTCTGAGTCTCCCAGGTATATATCAAATGATAGTCCCCCTTCAGGATGGCAGAGTATGCGCCATAACCCTCTTCCTTATTTTGAGTTTCTCCCCAAAGGTTCGGGAAATGCCAAACCAAAGAACGGTCGCGTTTGGATTTGCCGGCTTTGAGTGCCTTGACAAAGCTCACACCGTCAATCGTCTGATAAGTCTTGTATTTCTTGATGCCTGCCATTTCCAGAATGGTCGGATAGAAATCTTCAATGAGCACTCTCTGGTTGTTGATGGTGTTTCCTTTAGTCACTCCCGGCCAGTATACCATCATCGGTTCGCGCACGCCCCCCATAAAGGCAGAACCCTTTCCGGCACGGGCCGGATAATTCTGATCACGGTTTTCCTTGCCCTGACGCACATTGTTTAGGCCCTGACCTCCATTGTCGGACATAAAGAGAATAATGGTGTTTTGGGCAACTTCCGGCTGGCTTTCCAGAAAATCCAGAATATCTCCCAGACTCTTGTCCATACCTTCTACAAGAGCAGCGTAGCGGGCTTCGTTCTCATTTATCGGAGCCTTCAGCTGTTCATCATATTTGCCCCTGTAATTTCCTGAGAAGCGTTTGTCCTCATCATACGGACTGTGTACTGCGTAGTGAGACATATATAAATAGAACGGGCGATCCATTTTAATGGTTTTCTGCATTTCTGCAATTGCTTCCAGAGTAAGTGCTTCTGTCAGGAAAATGTCCTGTCCGTAATATTTTTCCAGACCGTGTACGGCAAAGCGGGAACCTTCACCGAAATTACGGGTTCCCAGATAACTTCCCGGAGCACCGTTGGCGTCGCCGGCAATGTTTACGTCAAAGCCCATGTTGTGAGGGTTGGCGCCCGGAGTAGTTCGGGCTCCGAAATGAGCCTTTCCGCAATGAATTGTGCGGTATCCGTTGTTCTTCAATACCTGAGGAAGTGCTGTAATGGCGGTAGAATTATTGATCTTGCCGGCACAACTGTCCGGCTGGATTCCGTTGAAGTTCCATTCCGGAAGATCAATCACATTGCTCGTTTCATCTGTTTTCTGATTCAGTTCCAGGGTCCAGTTCGTAACCCGATGACGCGAAGCGTTCATTCCCGACATCAGACTGCAACGGGTGGGCGATGAGATGGCACAGGCGTAGGCTTCGGTAAAGCGTACTCCCATCTGTGCCAGACGCTCCATGTTGGGAGTGTGGAAACGGTTGTTCAGGTTTGTCTTCTCATTATTGTAAAAAGGAACAGAAGTGTCCTGCCATCCCATATCATCTACCAGAAACATGATGATGTTCGGCTGCGAGTTCTTTTCTGCGCAGACCGGAACAGAAGCTGCCATCGTGGCAGTCAAAAAAGCCGTAAGATATTTGTACATTGGTAAAAAGATTTATATAAGAAATACATTTCGATAGGACAAAAGTAATCAAAAACAGCTGTTTTTGCAAAAAATAGAGCCATTTCTGTGAGGGATGAAAGGAATTCCTCTGTCAGACATCCACAACACAAGCGCACGGTGATTTTCCTGTTTTCTTCCTGTCAGACAAGCTTTTTCCGAATAACTTTTGTCTATAAATATATTTTTATAGGCTAAACGGTTTTTATTTTAAATAAATACATTAAATTTGTGGATTATAACCAACGTAAAATTGAGAAAATATGGCTGATCAGAATAATCATTTAGTAATTATGGCCGGAGGAATCGGTAGTCGCTTCTGGCCGATGAGTACACCGGAGAAACCCAAACAGTTTATTGACGTATTGGGTTGTGGTCGCACACTGCTGCAGTTGACCGTTGACCGTTTCAAGGGAATCTGCAATGCAGAAAACATTTGGGTAGTTACCTCTGCCAGCTATGTAGATCTTGTACGGGAGCAGTTGCCCGAGATTCCGGAAGAGAATATTCTGAAGGAACCTTGCCGCCGTAATACGGCTCCGTGCATTGCGTATGTCAGCTGGCGCATCAAGTCGAAATGCCCTCATGCCAATATTGTGGTATCTCCAAGCGATCACATTGTGATGAACCCCACTGAGTTTCAAAGAGTGATTCAGTCTTGTCTGGGATTTGTCGGCGAGTCGGATGCCATCATTACCCTGGGTATGAAGCCTAACCGTCCGGAAACAGGATATGGTTATATTCAGGCCGATCTTTCTGCTTCTTCTGTCCGTAATAAAGAAGTGTTCCGTGTGGATTCTTTCCGCGAGAAACCGGATTTGAAGACAGCCGAGAAATATATTCAGAAAAACAACTACTTCTGGAATGCCGGAATCTTTATCTGGAATGTAAGCACTATTGTCAATGCATTCCGTGTTTACCAGCCTGCCATTTCAGAGATTTTCGAGAGCATGCTTCCTTATTATGGCACTCCGAAGGAGCAGGAAGTCATAGACGAGAAATTCCCTCTGTGCGAAAATATCTCTGTGGACTATGCCATTATGGAAAAGGTGGAAGAAATCTTTGTGTTCCCGGCCAACTTTGGTTGGAGTGATCTGGGTACCTGGGGATCTCTTCAGGAACATGTGGCTCACGATGCTTATGGAAATGCCTGCATCGGCAACAATATCAAGGTTTACGATACCCACAATTGTATGATTCACACCACTCAGGAAAAGAAAGTGGTTGTGCAGGGACTGGACGGATACATTGTTGCAGAAAAAGACGATACACTGCTGATTTGCAAACTTTCTGAAGAACAGAGAATCAAGCAATTCAGTGAATAAAATATAAAATAATCATGGAAAAGAAAGTAGCTTTAATAACCGGTATTACCGGACAGGACGGTTCTTATCTGGCCGAATTCCTGTTGTCAAAGGGATATGAGGTACACGGAGTTTTGCGCCGCTCCTCTTCGTTCAACACAGAGCGCATCGAGCATTTGTATCTGGACGAGTGGGTACGCGACATGAAAAAGGCGCGACTGATTGAACTGCATTGGGGCGATGTGACCGATACCAGTTCTCTGGTGCGTATCATCCGTCAGTGCCAGCCAACGGAAATCTATAATCTGGCAGCACAGAGCCATGTAAAGGTGAGCTTTGATGTTCCGGAATTTACCGCAGAAACCGATGCGATTGGAGTTTTGCGTCTGCTCGAAGCAGTACGTATTCTGGGCATGGAAAAGAAATGCCGCATCTATCAGGCATCTACCTCAGAGCTCTTTGGTAAGGTACAGGAGAAGCCACAAAAGGAAACCACACCTTTCTATCCTCGTTCACCGTATGCTGTGGCCAAGCAATATGGTTTCTGGATTGTAAAGAACTATCGTGAAAGCTACGGAATGTATTGCTGCAACGGTATTCTGTTCAATCACGAAAGCGAGCGTCGCGGCGAGAATTTTGTGACCCGTAAGATTACTCTGGCGGCAACACGCATTGTGCAGGGTTATCAGGACAAACTGTATTTAGGAAATCTGAATGCCATGCGCGACTGGGGATATGCCAAGGATTATGTAGAGTGCATGTGGCTGATGCTTCAGCAGGACGAACCGGATGATTTTGTAATTGCTACCGGTGAATACCATTCCGTACGTGAATTTACCGAGTTGGCCTTCAAGGCATGTGGCATTGAACTCCGTTGGGAGGGAGAAGGTGTCCATGAGAAGGGTATTGACGTAGCAACCGGACGTGTTCTTGTAGAGGTTGATCCGAAATATTTCCGTCCTTGTGAGGTTGAGGAACTCTTGGGAGATCCGACAAAGGCCAAGACCGTATTGGGCTGGAATCCGAGAAAGACCACTTTCGAGGACTTGGTACGCATTATGGTAGAATCCGACATGAAGTATGTCCGCAAACTGCATTTGCAGGATAAGATGGATTAAGAAGCAGGGAATTATGATAGACTTGAATGCAAAAATCTACGTAGCCGGTCATCATGGTCTGGTAGGTTCGGCTATCTGGAATAATCTGAAACAAAGAGGTTATACCAATCTTGTAGGACGCACGCATCAGGAACTCGATCTGATGGACCCAGTGGCCGTCAAACAGTTTTTTGACGAGGAGCAGCCTGAATATGTAGTTCTGGCAGCTGCACATGTGGGTGGTATCATGGCCAACAGCCTGTATCGTGCCGACTTCATTTACAATAATCTTCAGATTCAGCAGAATGTTATTGGAGAAAGTTTCCGTCATCAGGTCAAGAAACTGCTTTTCCTGGGCAGTACCTGTATCTACCCCGGCAATGCTCCGCAGCCGATGACTGAAGATGTGCTCCTGACTTCACCGTTGGAATATACCAACGAGCCTTATGCCATAGCCAAGATTGCCGGTCTGAAGATGTGCGAAAGCTTCAATCTTCAATACGGAACCAACTATATCGCTGTCATGCCGACCAATCTGTATGGTCCGAACGACAATTTCCATTTGGAGAACAGCCACGTGCTGCCGGCCATGATCCGTAAGATTCATCTGGCCAAATGCCTGCATACTCAGGACTGGGATGCTGTCCGTAAGGATTTGAACCTGCGCCCGGTTGAAGGAGTTTCCGGCGAAGCAACCCAGGAAGAGATTCTCCAGATTCTGGAGAAGTATGGCATTACGCCTACAGAAGTCCGTCTGTGGGGTACCGGCAAGCCGATGCGCGAGTTCCTGTGGAGTGAAGAGATGGCCGATGCCAGTGTGCACGTGCTGCTTCATGTCGATTTCAAGGACACTTACGATCCGTCGGAAAAGAACATCCGCAATTGTCATATCAATGTGGGAACAGGAAAGGAAATCTCTATCCGCGAAGTTGCAGAACTGATTGTTCGCACAGTGGGCTATCAGGGACAACTGCATTGGGACAGCTCAAAACCGGACGGAACCTTGCGCAAGCTTACCGATGTAAGCAAACTGCATCAGTTAGGATGGCATCACACCATTGAAATTGATGAAGGAGTCAGCAAACTCTATGATTGGTATTTGCAGGGAATCTGCATCAATCACCAGACAAAATAAGGTTATTATAAGAAAAGGACGCATTCCAAAACTCCTATACAGGATTCAGGAATGCGTCCTTTTTTATGAATCAATGATGATTACACCGCTTTGTTTCATCAAAAGCAAATCCCTCTTCTTGAGGTTTGAATTTGCCCTTCTGCTTTAAGAAGGCGATCAGCTCATCGGCATTCATATCTTCTGCCGAGCAAGTATAAAACAAGGTGTCCTCACCAAAATTCTCTAAAATCTCTTTTTTCAGAAGTTCCTCCGTATAGGTCTTTGTACCCATCATATTCAGAACCTCATGTGCATGCAGTTTCTTCATTGAATGTTTTTTGTTCAAAAATTATTTTTCGTCTAACAGTTCCTTGGCCGACGTTGTAAGCAACGGTTTCACTTCACTATAAGGAAGCGTAAAGGCAGGCATTCCGCTGGCATAAGGAGCAATTTCATACTGTTGATATACAAATCGTATGCCATCTTTCAACATCACCGGAGGAGTTTCCGGCAACGGAAGCAGGAAAGCATCGTCCGGATTCAGCAGAAAGTTTTTCAAGTCCTCTTCTCGGTCAATCTCGAAATATTGCATGACTCCCTTTTTAAGCAGGTCTCTCAACGCATATTTGTTTTCCTCGCTAAACATATTGTTCCAGCCAAATTCCCTTCCGTCTTCCTTTCTGAAAGTCTGCTGGCTGATTACAGACGAGCCGTGTGCTCCGCCTTCAAAACGGTAAGAGTTAATGGAAAGAGACACAAATTTGCCGTTATCCGCCAATACAGAGAACGTATTCTCCCAGACACACTCTATCGGAGCCCCCATGGAAGCAAACTCCTTAATGGTCTGAATGGAGGAATCCGCCCAACTCTTCTGATAAAAGTTCAGAATGGAATCCGTGTTCTGTGCATCCTTTATGGTGTAGATGCCTCCCAGCCGTTCGTTGATCCATTCATTGGTTATGCGCTTCAGCTGCTTGTTGTCTGTAGCTAGAAGGCTTCCGGTCATGGAACAATTCAGGTGATTGTGATCTACAGAATCCGCATAGACCATATTGATGCTGACGGTATCGGACTGAGTAGCCGTTTCCGTCCCTTTATTCTCTTGACGCTCACAGGCGGTTGCCGTCACCAGCAAAGCCATCACTGCTGCGGAATAGAAAAAACTCTTTTTCATAAAATCCCAATTTAGTGTTTGCGATAAAGGTAGTAAAAAAGCAGCATACTCCAAGCAGATAAACTTAGAAAAGAAGTCAAGAAAGCGGCCAGTGAAGATAATTTTCCAAAAGATTTACACAAGGAATCCTTGTCAGAAACAGAAAGGAGTCCGACATGAAGCCGAACTCCTTTCTCTCACCGGATGATTCACCGGTTTATATTCCTTATAAATCCCTAAAAGGAAAAAGACCTGTTTACTTCTTTACCGGAATCTTGTCGATACGAGCCTGATGACGTCCGCCCTCAAACTCCGTATTCAGGAAAGCATCCATAATCTGGCGTGCTTCCTCATGGCTGACAAATCTTCCCGGCATCACCAGTACGTTGGCATTATTGTGCTGGCGGCAGAGCTTTGCGATTTCCTCTTTCCAGCACAAACCGGCACGGATACCCTGATGCTTGTTCAGAGTCATGCTGATACCTTCGCCGCTGCCACAGATAGCAATACCCGGATAGCAGGTTCCTGCTTCAACAGCCTCTGCCAAAGGGTGGGCAAAGTCAGGATAATCACAACTTGCCTCGCTGTAAGTACCGAAATCCTGGAACTCGATACCTTTCTCCTGCAAGTAAGTCTTCACAAATTCTTTCAGTTCAAAGCCGGCATGATCAGAAGCCAGGCCAATAGTCTTTATTTCCATTAGAACATTGCTTTTACTTGGTTATACACATTTTCTGCGGTGAAGCCCAGCTTCTCGTCGAGCACCTTGTAAGGAGCAGAGTAACCGAAGCTTTCCAGACCGAATACCTTACCGTTGTAGCCAACGAGTCCCTGCAAGGTAACAGGCAGACCGGCAGTCAGACCGAAGATCTTGGCACCGTTCGGCAGAATGCTTTCCTGATATTCGGCGCTCTGTGAGCGGAACAGTCCCTCTGACGGACAGCTTACGACACGTACCTTCAGACCATCCTTACGCAACAGTTCGGCACCGGCAACCAAAGTAGCCACCTCGGAACCTGAAGCCACCAGAATGACATCCGGATTCTCGTCAGATCCCTTGACGATGTAAGCACCGTATTTAGCCTGGCTGTAATCATTGCCTTCCGGCAACATCGGCACATCCTGACGAGACAGGATCAAACCGGTAGGAGAGTCGGTGTTCTCCATTGCCAGACGCCAGCAAACTGTAGTTTCTTCCACATCGGCCGGACGGAGAACCAGCATGGAATTCTTTCCAGAGTGGTTCTTCATCTTCTCCAGCAAACGAACCTGAGCTTCCTGCTCAACCGGTTCGTGAGTAGGTCCGTCTTCACCCACACGGAACGCATCGTGAGTCCAGATGAACTTGATTGGCAATTCCATCAAGGCTGCCATACGGATGGCCGGTTTCATATAGTCAGAGAATACGAAGAAAGTACCGCAGCTAGAGATGACACCACCGTGCAGCATCATACCCATGCATACACAAGCCATAGTCAGCTCGGCAACACCAGCCTGCAGGAATGCACCGCTGAAGTCACCCTTCATGAAGATCTGGGTCTTCTTCAGGAAGCCGTCAGTCTTGTCTGAGTTACATAAGTCGGCAGATGAGCAAGTCATATTCTTGACTGTTTCAGCCAGAACGCCCAAAACTACAGCTGAACCAGCGCGAGTCGGTCCGTTAGGCTTCTGCTGGATGCTGTCCCAGTCGATTGCCGGAATCTTTCCGTCGAACCAATCCTGCTGCATCTGAGCCTTTTCCGGATTTGCGGCAGCCCATGCCTTTTCTTCGGCATAACGGCCGGCCATGATGATTTTCAGTTCTTCGGCACGCTTTGCGTAAAGCTCTTTCACCTCATCGAAAATCACAAACGGATTCTCCAGGTCACCGCCCAGGTTCAGAATCGTGTTCTTATATGCATCACCACCGAGCGGAGCACCGTGAGTCTTGCAGCTGCGTTCGTAAGAAGAGTTGTCTGCCTGACGCGCTCCCTTACCCATGATGCAGCGACCGATGATCAGGGTAGGGCGCTCAGTCTCCGATTTAGCCTCTTTCAGGGCTGCACGGATTTCGTTGCAGTCATTACCGTTGATCTCGATTACGTGCCATCCCCAAGAACGGTACTTCATGGCTGTGTCCTCAGACATAACCTCAGCAGTCTCGGTAGAAAGCTGGATGTCGTTGGCATCGTAGAACATCACCAGGTTGCCCAGACCCAAGTGTCCGGCCAGGCGTCCGCCGCCCTGAGAGATTTCCTCCTGCACGCCACCGTCGGAGATGTACGCATAAATAGTTTCTTTTTCGAAAACAGGGTTACCGGTACGAGCAGCCAGGAATTTGGCAGCGATAGCGGCACCAATCGCATAGACATGTCCCTGTCCCAGAGGACCGGAAGAGTTCTCAATTCCGCGGGTGATGTCCACCTCAGGATGTCCCGGAGTAGGAGAGCCCCACTGGCGTAATTGTTTCAGTTCCTCCATGGTGAACTTGCCGGTAAGCGCCAGTTCAGCGTAAAGCATCGGCGACATGTGACCCGGATCAAGATAGAACCGGTCTCGGCCAGCCCATGTCGGATTTTCTGGATCATATTCCATAAATTCGGAATAGAGCACATTGATGAAATCTGCGCCACCCATAGCACCACCGGGATGACCAGACTTAGCTTTTTCGACCATTGCTACAGACAGGATTCTGATATTGTCGGCAGCGCGGTTCATAACCTTAATATCGTTCATTTCAAATAAAATTATATTAGATGTGATTGTTATACTTATATATTATAATTTGAAGATAATTCTTGATTTTCGGTATAGTTCCGGATTGAAGGTATAAAGATGTGCTCCCCGTTTGGAGGAAGTCTTATCTATGAGTTCCGTCTGCTGGATGTAATACATCTCGCACACGCGTTTCCGGAAGTTTCGCTTGTCTACCGGGCTGTTCAGAATCAGTTCATACAGATGCTGAAGCTGGCTCAGTGTAAAGAGTTTGGGCAGCAGATAGAATGCTATGGGGCGGATGCTGATTTTGCGCCGTATTCTTTTCAGTGCGGTTTCCACCTGCATTTTCTGTTCGCCGCTCAGGTTTGTTTCCGACAGGGTGACCCAATGAAACGAATCCGTCCCGCTGATTCCCGGTTGCAGGTTGTCGCATTGTGTCAGCACGTAATACATGATCGTGAGTTTCGGTACCTCGTGAAGCGGGTCCGACACATCGCTCGCACCGATCTGCTTGATGTAATAATCGTTTTTCTGCAAGAGGCTGTCGGCTACAGCACAAGCTGTTCCATAAAGAGTTGCTTCTGGCTGCAAAGGTTTCTGGGGGAAGCAAAACTTGCCTCCGTTTCCGTTTTGCACCAGCAGTTTGAGTTCATTGTCTTTGTAGCCAAAGAACAGGCAACACACAGACACCTGATATAATGTTGAATTGCTTGAAGGCATAGAACCCGTTTTTATGAAAATCAATTTGTTTGCTTTTGCAAAGTTACAACTTAAATTCATAGAAACATAAGGATTTCCTTGCTTTTTTGGAAAAAAGTGTATGCCATACACTAAAATCAGGCGTTTTTTCAGGATTTATCGTCTCAGCACGATATTTTTTATTCTGAAATCACTGTTCAGGATGGTGGTCAGCGAGATGTCTACCGGCTGTATGCTGTCGGCCTGATGCTCGGCATAAGTGAATCCCACGCTGGCCTCGTAGAGTGTCACCTCGTTGATATACTTCTTGCGTATTGTTGTCTGGGTGATGTTCGTGATAGAACGGTAGTTGTCGAACAGGTATTTCATCAGAGCCGAGTCCGAAAGCACCACACCGTTCTGTTTCAGGCTGTCGTAGTGGCTGCTGAGTCCGTGGTCGATGGCTTCTTTCAGGCGGTTCATGATACGGTTTACCTCTGCCAGTTCGCCCTCAGTCAGCACGGTCCGTTCTATTTTCTTTTTCTCTTCGGTAGCTTCCTTGACATAACGGCCGTTGGGATGCTGTTTCAGATAAGCCACGAAGGCATCGAGCGAACGCAATTCCTGTGCTTCGTTCCAGTCCAACGAATCAATCATGCGGTCGCACTCATAGCTCAGCGGTGACTGCGGATAGCGCTTGGCAAAGTCGCGGTAGTCCTGCACATTTCCAAATTTTCTCAGGAAATCCCATTCCTTGTGTATGTTCCGGATCTGTGTACGCCGCAAGTCCAGCATATCCTGATACTTGCTGTCGGGAAAATCGCTGGTAAAGCGGTTTATTTCCTCTTCGGAGTAGGAAGTCAGGGCTATCTGGTAGCGGTTGTATTCCTCAAGTTTCTCCTGCTGCTCGTCCACATAAGCCACTCCCGCCACAGCAATGCCGGCCACAGACAGTATTGCCCACATCCAGGGCATGTATTTCTTGATCATAGAAAGCAAATAGTCTGTTCACGCATTCTGCCGACAGGCACAAGGATGCCCGCCGGCAGAATGATGAAATAATGCTGAAAAAATTCTTTTTTATTTAGCCAGGTTCATACCGACCTTGATTCCGTCGTATGAGCCCAACAGAGAAGAGATTGTCTTGATGCTGGTGTTTGAAGTCTTAGCACTGATCATGTTCACCAGATCCAGCAGTTTGTCTGCATCATAAAGAACGCTGATGCTTCCGTCGCTGTTCTTCACCACATAACCTTCTGTCTTTACCAGTCCTACGGTTCCGGTAACAGTCAGCTTACCGGTTGTCTGGTCAAACTCATAAGTTCCGGCAATGGCACGGTCGCCCATAGCATAGTTGCAGGTTCCGTCCTCGGCAAAGGTGATGCTTGATGATCCCTTCTGGATACCGATTTTGCTGAAGGTGTCGTCAATCTTGCTTTCTACAGATGATGCGATAAACTCGCCACCGGCCTGTTTCAGCAGATTTTCTGATTCAAACTTGCACGAAGCTCCATTGTACTTCCAGGTGCCCACCAGCTGTTCCTGTGAAATCTGGTTGTTTTGGCCCAGGATAGAACCCAGCACAGCTCCCAGAATACCGCCGGCAGTTGAAGTCTGTGTGTTGCTTGTGTTGTTAGTTACTGTGTTTGTCGTACCCACACCCGGCATACCGCAGCTGCTCATCAGGGCAGAAAGTGCCAGGAATGAAAAAACATGCAAAAAATTCAATTTCATAATTAAAAGTTTTAAAAGTCCTATTTTTTCTCTGAGAATAAGTTCATGAATGCTGTTGGGAATGGAGTTTCAAAGTCCATAAATTCGCCGGTACGCGGATGCGTAAAGTTCAGGCGGTAGGCATGCAGGGCCAGTCGTCCGATCGGGTTGCGTCCGTTGCCATATTTCACATCACCGGCCACAGGGTGTCCCAAATCGCTCATGTGCACACGAATCTGGTTCTTGCGTCCGGTCTCCAGCTTCAGCTCCACCAATGAGAAATCATCGTTGGCCTTCAGGCGGTGATAATGCGTCACGGCGTACTTACCGCCATTGTCTGTAGGGCTGGAGTAGGTGATAAAGGCCTTGTTGTCCTTCAGCCAGGAAGTCACGGTGCCGCCTTCCTGCTCCATCTTGCCGCAAAGCACGGCGATGTAGCGGCGGTCGCTCACAATCGAATGCCAGTGTTCTTCCAGAATCTGCTGGATTTCTATGTTCTTAGCATAGATCATCAGTCCCGATGTGTCGCGATCCAGACGGTGTACCACATGCGCGGTACATTTGAAATGACGTTTCTTGAAATACTCGTCGAGGATGGTCTTCACGCAGAACTGGTTGGCAGCCGATGCCATAGACAGGATTCCGATGCTCTTTTCAATCACGATGAGGTCTTTGTCCTCATAAACGATTTTTACGAACTTGCTGTTCAGCTCTGTGCTGCGTTTATGACGGCTCACACGCACCACCATGCCCGGTTTGAGTTCATAATTATATAAGGTAGTCATTTTTCGGTTTACGCTGACACCATGACCGGCCAAAATGGCTTTCACCTTGTTTCGGCTGATTCCCGACATTTCTTTCATCAGGAAATCCATCAGAGTTGCCGGTTCCTTTACATAAAACTCCATATACTTTGTAGCCGCATAGGCAGCGCCCGATTTATTTCTCATAACTTGTTTTGCTCTATTTTATATAATTCGTTGCAAAGATAGGAATTTTAATTGAATGTTCCGTATTCCTTTCTGAATATTCCTGAATGAAAATATGTTGCTTTTTCAGAGATCATTGACAGGAGAAGAAATATTTTTAATATATTTACCGGGTATTATTGAAATATATGAAGGTTATGAAAGGATTACTTTGTTTGTTGCTCTGTTCTTTCTGTGTTTTACCGCAGTTGAAGGCACAGGACATAGATTTTCCGCTTTCCCGGCGGGAAATAGAAAAATACGAGTCAAGAGTCAGACTTTGCCGTCAGGCAGATGTCGCAATCACTCACCCGGATGCCTACTTGCTTCGAACATCAAAGGCAGTCTATCCCGATACGGTGAAGATAATCAACCTGACCATCATGAACCGTAATGCTCCGCCAACAGAACCTCAGGATCCCTGGCTCATGGTCTGGGAGAAAGGAAAGTGGGTCCGTTTTCCATTTAAACCGAATATAAGTTTTGCAGGAATAGGACGCCTGCTGACCGAAGGGAAAAGTTTGCCGGAAGAAATCCGTCTGTCCGCATATCAGAATCCGCTTCAGTCCGGAAAACGTTATCAGGCCAACATTTATGTCTCTACCGATTTGGATACCTATTGCATTCTGGACGGGCAAAAAATCCGTCCGGTTTCCGGCACGGAGCACAAAGAAGCGTTCACGTTTCGTGTTCTGGAGTCAGCTGCGGATTCGCTCCGCATCCTGTTTGAGAATCACACGAATCTGACTGTAGTTCCGCTCTTTTTTCCCAGTGTGGGTTCGGACGAAGAATACATGCTGCACCCGTTTGCCCGTTCTGGGTGGAGCGGTGAAGCGGAATACATGCGAAAATTTGCCCGCTTGAATGGAGGAGAAGCGATGATTTTTACAATTCCGGTTTCATGGGATGTGAAGCGTATTACCGATTCCAATTATCGGAAAAAGTTCAGTAAAGGACGCCTTCAACCCGGAAAATATAAAATCGGATTGCAGTTGAGAGTCTATCTGAATACGGAATTTGAAGTAAAGAACAGCCATTCCGGTACGACTACAGGTTCGTAAACATTCTGGTGTAACAGATTGCATTCCTTAAAATACAAAATGTCAAAATGTAAGTTCCTGTTCTAAGTCACTCGCTGAGATTTCATTTTTTACGTTCGCAACGCATAGCGGACTTGAAAAATGGAATCTCAGCCTTTTATTTTCTGTAACATGCAGAATAACAGAGGTATGCAGAAAGAAACCTGATAAAAAGACACTCCTTCCAGAACGCTTTTTTGCCCGATTTCGTCATTTTCCACTTGCGTATGTGCTGATTCTGAAGACTCACCCTGATGATTTTCCGAAACAGACATGGCAATCCGCTGCAAATATCAGCAGAAAATTCTGCATAAAGAACGGATAAAAGCTGCCATATACACCCCAGAATGGATGTTTATGCAGAATATATGCATCTAGATGACGACTATGTCCGGAGACAGAAAGAATAAAAAGGTTACCTTTTGCCGGAAATACCGCATATTTTCCGACAAAAAGACAGGAGGGCAGGGGATACGAAAAAAGGACGTCCGAAGACGTCCTTTATAAGAACCGCACCGATGATGTGATGAAACTCCGAGTATAATAAGATTTGAGTGCCCACCTCCTTTGTAATCCACCGGCATAATGCTACCCGAAGGCGTGGCCCGCCATTGGAGAATGAAGCTTTCTCGGTTTTCAGAAATTTTTTGATGAGTATCCCAATCTAACCGATGCGGCAATTTTTATACTACAAAGGTAAGTGTTTTTGCATTATCTGCCAAATTTTACTGCAAAAATATCGATATTTATTTTTGAAACTCTTGAAAATACATAATGATTTTTTATCTTTGCGATAAAGAATCAGCCGCGAGGGAAAAAACACTTCTGCCTCCGGAAACGATTTCTAGAAACCCAAATAACAGAAAAGCATGAAACTTCACTTTACGATAGACTACCACACCCATTGGGGCGAGCGCATCGAGGTTGTTCTGCGTATGTACTTGCCGCAAGGAAAGGTGAATGAGTGCAGCATTCCGCTCGACACCACCGACGGTGCGCAGTGGAAGGGCGACTTTGTATATACCCATCCGGCGGCATTGTGGTTTGAATACCTGTATGTGGTGCGCGCCGGCGAACAGACTGTACGCCGGGAATGGAAACATGCGTGGCGCCGGCTGCGTGCCGACATGACGCGCGAATATTTCTTGCCGGACAGCTGGCAGGCCATTCCGCCTTGCGATCATCTTTATTCGGCTGCCTTTTGCCCGCAACAGGAACATGACCCGGCCGAAGGACCCGTGCACGATTCTTATTACGACCGCTCCGTGGCCTTTCGCATCCATGTGCCGCAACTCGAGGAGGATGAGTTGCCGGCCATCATCGGAAGCATCCCTGCCATTGGTGCCTGGCAGACCGACAAGGCACTGCCGCTCACCAAGCGCGGACAGAACGAATGGGGCATAGCACTCAGCGCAGAGGGCATGCTCTTTCCTTTTGAATATAAATATGTCATCATAAACCGCCACAACGGACAGGTGAAACGCTGGGAGGAAGGAGACAACCGCGTCACCCAGTACAAGGGACTGGAGCGCAACCAGACTCTGGTCTATCACGACGGTATCATCCGCATGGACTATCCGCGCAAGAAGGTTGCCGGAGTAGTGATTCCGCTTTTTTCCATCCGCACGGAGAAGAGCTGGGGGGTGGGCGATTTCGGTGATCTGATGATGCTCACCGACTGGGCGGCCTCGGTAGACATGAAGGCCGTGCAGCTGCTTCCTATTTATGATACGAACACCACCGGATCGTGGGCTGATTCTTATCCGTACAACTGTATCTCGGTTTATGCCCTGCATCTGCAATATCTGGACATGAACCGCTTGCCGGCACTGGCCGACAAGGATAAGATGGAACAGTTCCGCAAGCGGGCTGCCGAACTCAATGCCTTGCCGGCATTGGATTATGAGGCGGTGTATCGCCTCAAGACGGATTTCCTGAAAGAAAGTTTCCGACAGAATGGCGCGCAGGTGCTGGACACCGAAGCGTTCCGCCAATATTTTGACGAGAACTCCTTCTGGCTGCTGCCGTATGCGGCTTATGTCTATCTGAGAGAAGTGAAGGGTACCGCCGACTACCGGCAGTGGGGCGAATATGCCTGCTACGATGCCCACGAAGTCTATAAACTTGTAAACGGCAATGCGGACGCCGCAGAGCAGATCCGGCTCACCTATTATGCGCAGTTCCTGCTTTACAGTCAGATGAAGGAGGCACACGACTACGCCCGCAGCAAGGGCGTGTTGCTCAAAGGCGATATTCCGATCGGCGTGTGCCAGGCAGCTGTGGATGTGTGGATGGAGCCGCATTTCTTCAACCGCAACGGTCAGGCCGGAGCACCGCCGGATGCCTTCTCGGCCAACGGACAGAACTGGGGATTCCCCACCTATAACTGGGAGGCCATTCTTCAGGACGGTTGCCGCTGGTGGACCCGCCGCCTGCAAAAGATGTCGGAGTTCTTCGATGCCTACCGCATAGACCATGTGCTGGGATTCTTCCGCATCTGGGAAATTCCGACGCATGCCGTACACGGACTACTGGGATATTTTACTCCGGCGCTGCCGCTTACCATCGAAGAAATCCAGAACTTCGGTCTGGATTTCCGTAAGGATGCCTTTACGCGTCCTTACATTGCCGACTGGGTGCTGGAGCCGCTCTTCGGTGAGAAAACGGCTTTGGTGAAACGTGTCTTCCTCAATGCCCTGGGATATGACTGGTACGAAATGAAACCGGAATTTGCCACACAGCGTCAGGTGGAGGCGTTCTTTGGTCGCCAGAAACAGAGCGAGGAGCGCCGCCGCATGAAGGAAGGGCTCTACGAACTGATTTCGAATGTACTCTTCATTGAAGACCCACGGCAGCCGGAGCATTATCATCCGCGCATCTCGGCCATGCAAAGCAGCATTTTCCAGACGCTGACCCAACGCGAGAAGGAAAGCTTTGCCGCCCTCTATGAAGAGTTTTACTACCATCGCCACAATTCGTTCTGGTATCAGACGGCCATGCAGAAGTTGCCGCGCATGATCGAGGCCACTCCGATGCTGGCCTGTGCCGAAGATTTGGGTATGGTGCCCGAGTGCGTGCAGTGGGTTCTGAACGAGCTTCAGATTCTGACGCTCGAAATCCAGTCCATGCCCAAGGGGATGGACGGACGTTTTGCCCATCTGGAAAACAATCCGTACAAGAGTGTGGCCACCATCTTTACCCACGACATGCCGACCCTGCGTCTGTGGTGGAGTGAGGATGCCGACACCACCCGGCAGTATTATCACGAGATTCTGCAAAAGGACGGAGAACCGCCGGCCGACATTCCGGGCTGGCTCTGCGAGGAGATTATCGCCCGCCATCTGTTCTCGCCGTCCATGCTCTGCCTGATCTCCTGGCAGGACTGGATGTCGATGGACGACCGTCTGCGCAATCCCGACGAGGAGAGCGAACGCATCAATATTCCGGCCAACCCGCGCCATTACTGGCGTTACCGCATGCACCTCACCGTGGAGCAGCTGATGGCCGAACACGAGTTTAACGACACCGTGCGCACGCTGATTCTGAGAAGCGGACGCGCCAATGACTTTTTGAAAGAGCATCAATAAAAACATTTCACGATTAAAAATACATGGTTTCAGTAGAAGGATTAACAGTAGAATTTGGAGGAACAACATTATTCAGCGACATCTCGTTTCAGATTAACGAAAAGGACCGCATCGCCCTGATGGGCAAGAACGGAGCCGGCAAGAGCACCATGCTCAAGATTCTGGCCGGAGTGCGCCAACCCACCCGCGGAAAAGTAACCACACCGAAGGATTGCGTGGTGGCTTATCTGCCGCAGCACCTGATGACCGAAGACGGACGCACGGTGTTTGAAGAGGCATCGCAGGCCTTTGCCCACCTGAAGGAGATGGAAGCCGAAATCGAAGCGCTGAACAAGGAACTGGCAGAGCGCACGGACTATGAGAGCGACTCTTACATGGCTCTGATTGAACAGGTGGCTTCGATGAGCGAAAAATTCTATGCCATCGATCTGACTCACTTTGAGGAGGATGTGGAGAAAGCCCTGCTGGGACTGGGATTCGAACGTGAGGACTTTAACAAGCAGACTTCGGAGTTCAGCGGTGGATGGCGCATGCGTATCGAGCTGGCCAAACTGTTGTTGCAGAATCCGGACGTGTTGCTGCTCGACGAGCCGACCAACCATTTGGACATTGAGAGTATCCAGTGGCTGGAGCAGTTCCTGATGGAAAGCGCCAAGGCGGTAGTTGTGATCAGTCACGACCGTAAGTTCGTGGACAACATCACCACGCGCACCATCGAGGTGACCATGGGACGCATCTATGACTATAAGGTGAACTACAGCAAGTATCTGGAGCTGCGCCAGGAGCGCCGTGCGCAACAGCTCAAGCAGTACGAGGAGCAACAGAAGATGATTCAGGAAACGAAGGACTACATCGAGCGTTTCAAAGGTACCTACAGCAAGACGTTGCAGGTGCAGAGCCGTGTGAAGATGCTTGAAAAGCTGGAACTGGTAGAAGTGGACGAGGAAGATACCTCGGCGCTGCGCCTGAAATTCCCGCCTTCGCCACGAAGCGGAAACTATCCGGTCATCATGGACGGAGTAGGGAAGCGTTACGACGAGCACACCGTATTCCAGAACGTGAACCTGACCGTGGAGCGGGGGAATAAGATTGCCTTTGTGGGCCGTAACGGCGAAGGTAAATCAACGCTCGTAAAGTGTATCATGGGTGAAATCCCGTTCGACGGTACGCTGACACTGGGTCATAATGTGAAGATCGGTTATTTTGCCCAAAATCAGGCTTCGCTGCTGGATGAGAATCTTACGGTGTTCCAAACTATTGACGACATTGCCAAGGGCGAAATCCGCAACAAAATCAAGGACTTGCTGGGCGCCTTTATGTTTGGAGGCGAGGAGAGCACCAAGAAAGTGAAAGTGCTTTCGGGAGGCGAGCGCACCCGTCTGGCGCTGTTGCGTCTGTTGCTCGAGCCGGTGAACCTGCTCATTCTGGACGAGCCGACCAACCACTTGGACCTCAAGACCAAGGATATTCTGAAACAGGCCCTGATTGCCTACGACGGTACGCTGATTGTCGTGAGCCACGATCGTGACTTCCTGGACGGACTGGCCACCAAGGTTTATGAATTCGGTGGCGGTAAGGTGAAAGAACATCTCTGTGGCATCTATGAATTCCTGGAAACCAAGAAGATGGAGCATCTGAATGAGTTGGAGCGGAAAAATGCGTGATTATAGCGGTAAAATTTGAAAAGATTATTTGTCTTTAGTAAAAAATCAACGCATCAATTACCGAGATTTCCTCGGTAGTTGATGCGTTAATGAAAAAACAATCCTAATTCATAGGAAATAATATATTAAGTTTTTCTCTGGTAGCTTCTGGTATCTCGATACTTGACATATCACCATAATAAAACTCATGTTCAACATATTCGCGAACTGAATCCATTATACCTAAATCATTCATTACCTTTACTTTATTAACTGGCTTCCCCTCTTTGCGCTGTTCTTCAATGCCTTCACTCACTTTTTTGTTAAGTTCATTGATAATTAATGGTTTAATAATGGTATCCCATAGATTGTGTCCTCTCATCAACTTCCATACATCAAATTCCGTATATCCAAGTCCTGCTAATTTTGATTTTATATTATCTATGACTTCTTTGTTCAAAACCATATTTTCACTATGTTGACTATGATATTCAGATTTTATTGAGTTGAACTCACCCATAACTGCATAACGTTGCACATGTAGTTGATTAAGCATTTTACCAAAATTCTTAATCGGATTTTTTCCCTCCCCATTTACTATCATCGCAATATGATGTGTGAACATATCATGAGCTGCAGATGAGAAAGACTCAAGTAGAGGAATCTTATCTGTTTTCTGCAATAGAATATTTTCCACAGAATACCAAGTGGTATTTACTACAAACTGCCCAGTTCTCACATCATTAGTATAATCAGAATAGTTATCCACTAATAAATCATAATCAGCATCTACAGCTACAAGTTTGTTACTACACAAACCGTCCATTTTCAATAGTTTTGTTTTGCCATTTTCTTCTGCTGGGTTCACAGCTTTATTAGTCACAACCCTAATATCATACTTTCCCCTGTAAGGCTTAACAGCTTCTGTCCACATTGGGACATCATCATCACCTTCAACAAAAAGTAGAACAGGAATTAATTGAGGAGTATGACCAAAAAAGGCAGTAGCTCTAATCCAATCCCCCGATACATTCTCGCCAAGTTCGCTCATACTCTATTTTATAACTTAAGATTTTCGATATTTGTTACAAGTTGCTGCCAACCATCCATTATCACACCTGGAGAATGTGTGGCTAAAATAATCTGACAATTAGGGTTCAATGCTTTTATATTATTTAAAAGAGAACGTTGCCAATCAAGGTGCATAGAAATTTCCGGTTCATCCATGATCAATATACTTTCCTCTTTTCGCTGTAACAGAACTGTTAACATAACTATCAGGAATTGCTTTTCACCCGAAGATAATCGCTTGTTGCTCTCAAGAACCTCCTCGCCAATCTTAAATTGAAGTTTACTTTGTTCCGTATTTACAACTTTACCAGTATTTTTAAAAGCTTTGTTGACAATATCTATAAAAAGCTCGTTCTGAGCATAAATCTTTTTCATATCATTCATGTCAACTTTACCAGTTTTCATAATCAACTCACTCAATTGCTTAGAAAGATCAGAAAGATAATAAGCATAATCACTCTCCAAGGCATCTAGCTGCTGATCCAGTGCACTACCTTTTTCTGTCTTGGAAGGAACGTCAAAGGTTGCAATAAGGTTATACTTTCTTGACTCTTTATAGGCTGATGCAGAAATCTTTGCATTCGCTTTTCGAAGAGCAATAATACTAGCATTCAATGTCAATTCAGCAAGACTTTTGTCTTCACTTGTTTTTAAATCTGAACTTACCTTTGTTGCTAGTTCTTTAAGTAATTCATCATTTTCAGACTCTTTCTTTAGTCTAAGCAAACTATCATGGAAACTTCTATACTTGATGGTGACATCACCTGTCATTTCCATAACGACACTCTTCACATTCAAATAATCGGCAAAGTTGTCTGGCTCACACATTGAAGCTAAAATCTTCAATAAAGTGGTTTTGTATGAGCCATTGTCTCCAGCAAGAATATTAACATCCTTATTGAGTTTCCAATAAAAATCATACTTACCATATAACTTTTCTATCTTGATACTATTTATTTTCATATTGCTGAGTATTTGTTACCAATCCTCTATTCCATCAAACAGGGTCGGCTGGTTGTCTTTTAATCTTTTTTTCTTCCCTGCAGGTGTTTCTATAAAGTTATCATCATATCCATGACCATAGACCTCTAATACTTTAAAATTATTACGAATTATTTTTTCATCTTCGTCAATAGTTTCATCAAATTGTAAGCGTCCATCAATATAGAACCCTGTACGGAAATCAATTTCTGCATTTTGTGCTTCAGTTTTGAACTGGTTAGACATCATTTCAAACTTAATATCCTGTCCTTCGTAACTACCGTTCCATTTGATATTCTTCCCCTTCACAATTACAGGACTAACAATAAAGACCTGTGCATGTTCTATAACTTTAGTTTCGGGCTCAAAGGTTTCAATATAGTTAGCAAAATTTGAGGAATCGATTCTAATATCCGTTATGTTCAGATTATCAAAATCATTATGCTTTATTCCAATAGCTTTTATTCCTTTTTCTGTTGATAATTGTTTGAAATATTCTGACCTTGCCTTTTTTATATTTAAATGCGAATTTAGTCTATTAACTATCTCCATATCAATCGCCATCTTGGTCAAGACATCTCGAATATTATCAGCATCATTGGCATCTAATGATTTAGTAAAATCTTCTAGTCTAATAATCTTTTTCTCGAAGAACAAACTGCGAAAGATAATTGTGATAATATACCGAATCCACTTCGTATCCTCTCCTTTGTTTATTGCTAACCAGAAAACTTTGATTACACTACCTTGAGAAAGAGCACCAGTCTGCAATTCATTCTCAATACCAAGAACCTTTGAAATATAATTCATAGCCTTGATATACTGCAAAGAAGATTCCGCTTCAACCTTCGCATTCATTATATGCGTTGAAGGATCACTAAGTTCATAGTGAATTAACATAGAATCGTCGTCTATTCGCAACATAATATTATCATTCGTTAATTGGTTTATGTGTTTATAATATGGTCAATATAATTACAAAAATACATAAAATCCACGAATAAAACGAATATATTTGCAAATATCAGTTTTTTTACTACAGCTCAACCCAATTAATAGCAACTCTTTGTTTAAATATCTCAAAAATGAAAATACAAGCAGATAAGGAGTTGTTTTTACTCCCATTATGGATAATAGCAGTTACAACTAGTGATACATTGTTTAAATAGAACATTTATCCTGCAGCATATTTGCATGCATATTCACAAACAGAAACAGGAATATCATTTTTCATTTTCCAAACGATTTGCATCGGTTTATTGCCAGAATAACTTACTAATTCAACCTCGCCCAAATATACATATCCTAAGGTGCGGGATTTGTCCTCAGAGGAACGGGCTTGTTTTCTAACAAAAAGTAACATCGTCTGTTCTTGATTTATATAACGTTGTCCCTCTTTACTATCTTGCCGCACCCTATTTTGTGTCTCCCAATGGAATAACCCTTTACTTTGTGCAAAATCATTGTAATTAGTATTTGAACCAACCTCACGATCTTTTACAATATCGACAAACATAGCTTCAACGGGCTGTCCATTAATTATTTGCCTTTCACAACCCTCGCGTGCTGGCGATTTTCTTTCTAGAGTAGATGTTTGAATAGCTACTTGTATTTGGGTTTTAGTATAAACCCCATGCAACTTTAACGGGAAAGTCATCGCAAGCGAAGAATTATCAGGTTGCTCCAAAGCTTCGCAACGGTCTTTTAATATATCAATAACCTCTATTAATTCTTGGATGAATACTGAATCCTCGCTTAAAGCATTAAACATTGCTTGCAAGGATGGAAAAACTCCCGCTGTATCATATAGATCATAATATAACATTAGTGACATACGTTGTTCAATTTCAGTCATTGTAGATACTTTGACATTGAATTCTTTTTTAGCTAGTCCTTCTATAAATGTAAAATAGCTATGCGAATCCGTAGATAACCATTTTCTGTTAACAGCCCTTGCCAATTCTGAATTGAACCGTGACATTTTATTCCTCAAACCAGCCTGGACACAAAGTTCGTTCCAAGTCCTCCCTTTGTATATTTTCTCCAAGGGTACATGTGTTAAGCGAATAAACGACTTCAAAGAAATGGGCTCAACAAAATTGTTTCTAAACGTTTGAATATTTCGAATTATTTTATCTAATCTGAAGCTATTGATATAGTTGTTAATATTTTCAAGGATATATTCTTTTGCCTTTTCCTCTAAATGAATGTGGCATTTTAGTGGAAGATGTGGAAAATCTTTTTCCACTTCCTCCTTCACACTCATAGTCGTACGTCCCATTAACGCCTGAAAACGTTCTGAGTAATTAAATTCTGCTCTGCTATGACCAACAAAGTCTAAAACTGTAAGATGTGATTTACCTTCAGTCTTACGCAATCCACGACCAAATTGCTGTAAAAATATGGTTAAACTTTCGGTAGGACGAAGGAATAACACTGTATCAATTGCAGGAATATCCACCCCTTCGTTAAACATATCTACCACAAACAGGTAATTGATTTCTTTATTTGCCAAGCGTTTAATTTCTCTATTTCTAGATTCGCTATAGTCGCTCGTCATCACTGCGCATTTTAAACCTGCAAGTGTAAACTTAGCACACATATATTCCGCATGCTCTTTATCTACACAAAAGCAAAGTGCCCGCACATCACAATAATTGGGCAAATATTTCTCCAGACTTCTAAAGATCACCCCTGTACGTATATCATTGTGAGTGTATATTTTAGACAATTCCGATGCCACAAAACGCCCACGTTCCCAACGTACATCTGCAAGATCAACACAATCGGTGATACCATAATAATGAAAAGGTGCCAACAATTGGTTATTCAGGGCTGTATCTAATCTAATTTCTGCAGAGATATGACCATCAAAATAGATCGTTATATCTTGTCCATCCATACGTTCCGGCGTAGCCGTTAAGCCTAAAAGGATTTTAGGCTTAAACCGTTGTAATATTTTTTGATAGCTTGATGCTACTATATGATGAGCTTCATCAAAAATGATATAATCGAAATAATCTTCCGGCAAATTCAGTGCATCTATTCTATTGTTTAGCAAATCTTTTGAGGCAAACAAATGATTATATTGTTTAGCCTCATGACCACCATACCACATATCACCGAAGTTTTCGTCTTGCAACACATGACGAAAGGTCGCACACGCCTGTTTTATAATTTCTTCTCTATGTACTACAAATAAAAAATTTGCTCGTGGATGAGTTTCTTTGAATCTTTTGTAATCAAAAGCGGCAATAACAGTTTTTCCAGTACCAGTTGCAGCTACAACAAGATTGCGAAAATGATTGTGTAGATTTCGCTCTACTTCCAATTTCTCTAATACTTCATTCTGATAATCTTTTGCACGAATCAAATCTAAGACAGAATAATCCAAAAAAGCAGGATTATCCTCTTGTTGATTTAATGCTTTTTTTAGTTTTTCATCATCTACTCCTAATACAAAATCCTCAAAAGTTGGATCTTCCCAATACGTATTAAATGTATGTTTTACTGTAGTTAAAATATGTGGTAATTCCACTTGTGTTGCTTTCATATTCCATTCCAGTCCCTCAGTTAATGCAGCTTTTGAAATATTTGAAGAACCGATATAGGCTGTATGAAATCCAGTGTTTCGGAAAAATAAATATGCTTTAGCGTGTAACCTGTCACTATTTCCATTATAGGAGATCTTAATTTTCGTATTTGGGAGTTTAGCTAACCTAATTATGGCCTCATATTGCGTAGCACCCATATATGTAGTCGTAATAATACGAAGTGTATTACCTTTTTTAGTAAGTTGTTCTAATTCTCTAAAGATTAAATTAATTCCACTCATACGGATAAAAGAGACCACAATATCAACTTTATCGGATGAGAGGATTTCTTTTTTTAATTCACTGCATAATTCAATTTGATCATTTTTTCCAGTAAACAGAGAACTTTGAGTAAGTGAAGTTAGAGGTGTAATTTGAGATAGATATTCTTGTAGATTAGGATAATCAAAACTTGCTTTTTCAATGATATATGTCAAAATCGAGGCTTTAGCATCAATCAAATTATTCTGATAATCATCTATGTTAAATTCTCTACCAAGTTCTTTAATAATAGAGTTTATAAACTTGATACTTTTTTCTACACCACCATCTTCATCTACTACACTTGATATTACTCCTTGAATGATATTATATAAATAACGAGATAAATGAATAATAGCTTCTTCGCGATCTATTATTTTCTCTCCAACGTAATAAGAAGCACTATTATATTCTGCTAATTTAGCACGAAATAGTTGGTTGATTATCTGTTCGTATATTCCTTTTTTTAGCATAAAACTTAGAAAAATTTAAGCTGTCAATTAAAGTGTTTTTAGTATGTTCTCAAATAGGAAACTGCGGATTTTCTTTTAGATTTTTATTCACACCTATAGTTGAATCATTCTTTATTTCCAAGAAACAATTATATTTACAGCCATAACAAAGAGAGATTATTTTCGATAACTGCAAGAATTCTAATGACGCTCTTTTATTAACCTCTGATTTTTACTATTTTATCAACATCGAGTTCTGCATTGCAGACAGATTCGATTTCTTCAATGATTTCAATGCAGCGTTTTCTGCTTATGCGGATACCTGTTCCAGCAGAAATGATATCTTCAAGGCTTGGATTGCCCGAGTATTTGACAAATGTTGCATGTTCACCTCTGGTACCTTCCGGAGAGTAAGTAATGTCGTAAGCAGGAGCAAGTGTCCATCTGCCGTTCTCGCAGAGAAAACTGAAATTCTTGGCGTGATCGTCCTTGTTGGCGCATACAATATTGAAAACCATTCTGCGAAACATTTGCTCCACCTGTTTTGGATCTTGAGTAAGGTAACCGGTTAAGGCAAGAAGATTTACGTAATCTATGTTCTGAGCGCGAAAATCCGATTGTAAAAGGGCTGCCGCTGTAAGTGTATGAATACGATGACCTTCGTTGATATCGAATCTTTTAATTGAGAAGTAGCGGTCATGAATGAGGCGGATTTCAGGAATGTCAATTCCACATTTCTCAGCTGTTTTCATGTATTGATATTCTGTCTTACCAATATCTGAAGGATCGTATATATGTCTGAATTTTACGATCCATTCCGAACCGTCAGCTGCCTTATATACCGCCTTTGGTCTTGCTCCACCAGAGTTACGGCTATTGTAGTACAGGAAGGATGCATCCGCATCGCTTTTCTCGGAGAGTACATCTAAAGCTTTCCGCTGAAGTTCGTCAAAGTCGTTGTCTGTAATGGCAGCAGTATGTTCTTTGGAAGCTTCAGGCTTATAGCAAAGTGCTCCCATTCCGGAACTGCCAACTAAAGACAGTCTCTGAAGAGGAGATAGTTCGGCCAAAGAACTGCCTTCACGTCGAAGCATTCTGTCAAGCAGATAAAGGCCGTACCCATCTGGCATACTGTCTTCAAATGCTGCAAATCCGCCCCCAAAACTATTTTCTTTTGAGTATATGAGTCCCGTCTGGTGTGGCAATTCCCATGGGGATATTGAGAATCCACTTGCTATCCAATCCTTGTCGTACTCGAACACACTCCGGTCTCTTTCGGGCGTCATCTGCAAAGTGCCGACTGTACGTCCGTTTAATGAAACTGTGATTTTCAGTATATCTTTCATCGTCCTTTCAATCTTCCTTGATTCTTATTTATTGTCTCAAGTTCCTCTCCTGTGGTAAATTTGCTTTTACTCATAATAGCACTCATTTCGTCAAACCAGCCAAATTCAACGACCAATTTCAGAAATGCTTCAAGAGATATCTTTCCCTTGGTTTCAAAACGCTCGAGCGTTGGTTCCGGGATGCCCGTTCTTTCAGAAAGACTACGTCTACTCAGACCTTTATCGAGTCTGCGCTTACGACAGTTTTCTGCTAAAATTGTTGCCAAGCGTTCAGGATTCTTATCGAAAATATCAAAACTATATTCCATAATATATTCTGCCAAAGTAGAAATAATAGTACTTATCTCTTAATATAATATGCCAAAGATAGTAATTAGTGTGCTCATAGACAAATAATTTTGTATGATTCTAGCCTTTTTAAAAATTTATTTTTCTTACTAACTGCATTAGAGTACACGCCTTCTCATATTTTTCTGGAAGGCAGAAGGGTCAAACCATATGAAGAAATAGAAGAAGAATCGCAGGTGGTTGCAGATAATGCTATTAAGATATAACCATAAAAAAGTTTCAAATACCGCATCAAATGTAAGTTGCCAAGTCTATAAAGGGTACTTACGTTAATCAAAAAGCAAAAAGGCTTTTCTTTCATAAAAAATACCGAAATGATAAAGCTTGAGACTTCTCAAAGATGAGTAAGTTGGAAGAGAAAGAATTTTCATTCTATTTTGAATGTCAGATATTTATATACTATTAAGCCATGATGTTTCTCAGAATTCGATTTGCATATCTGTTAACAACCCCAAAATACCATCTTGACAAGGATAGGCAATTCCATTATCTTTGTTCATACCTTAATTTCGAAAACAAATTGTCAATACAAAAATGATTACCCTATGAAAAATTGGATGCCTTTTGCAGCCTTATTGCTTTTTGCTGCATGCAACACAGAAAAGAAAACTGTCCCAACGGAATCATCAAGCGAACTTGTCGGTAACTGGATTGAAGTGATGTATGCCAATCCACAGATTGTTCAGGGCGTTACGCTGAAAGCCGACGGCTCCGCCAATTCTATCGGTATGAAAACCCTGCTTTACGAACGGTGGCAACAAATAGGAGACACGCTGATACTCTCCGGTAAAAGTGTAGGCAACGGTCAGACACTGGCATTTGACGATACGCTGGACATTGTGCGGCTCACCGAAGACACGCTTGTGGTGGGCAAATACGGAAACTATCAAAGAGTGTATTACCGGACAGATAAGGTGGAAGCCGTGGATGTGGTGGACTCGCTGAAACTGATTCCCGACGGCGGTCCGGTAGTGGCACAGACCTATAAAGGAACGCTGCCGGCAGCATCGGGCCCGGGAATTGAATATACTGTTACCATCCATCATCAGGAGCACAGTGGCAACGGAGTGTTTCAGGCTGCTCTGAACTATCTGGAAGCTGAAAACGGAAAGGACCGCTGCGACATTATTTACGGGCGACAATATACTTTGCGCGGGCACTCGGGAAACAAGAATGCTACGGTTCTGGAGCTGATTTCCTTTGACCAGAGCACGAAAATGTATTTCGAACAGAAAAAGGATCAGCTGGTAATGCTGGATCAACAGATGAATCCGATTGACTCTAAGTTGAACTATACATTAAACAGACAGTAAGAATACTTTATCTTAATAAAGATATGGACGAAGAAGAATGGCTTTATCGGGCAATGAATCCAGAAGATGACTTCTACATGGGCCCTGACGATGGGGAAGAGGACGAAGCTACGGATGATGAATCCGATTGATTCCAAACTGACCCATACTTTGAACAGACAATAGAAACAGGAAGTCCTGCCCCCGAAAGCCATTTCTTTTTGGCTTTTCTGAGGCAGGACTTTCTATTCTGGAACTTAATGCTTTATTAACGTGAAATTACCGCATAAATAAATTCATATCCTATTTCACCTGGCCCTTTAGGATTCCTAACTTTAAAAGGCCAATCAGCACCAATAAAGATTGTCTTGTTTTTTACATCTTCATGTAAAATTATAAGTTGATATGACCACATTTGATATTGTTGAGTAGGTTCGTGGACATATACGGAATATCCCCGTTTAATAAATTCAGATTTACTAGATGGGACCAAAGCACAGCGTGGAGAAGGTCTAGATGCAAATTTTTCATTTAATTTTGCTTTATAATCAACAAGATAAAGAACCCACTGGCATTTATATTTCTTTTTTGTACTTAATTTTTCTTTGGGGTTTACCATCAAGTTTATTTCGTCAACCATTTGTTGTCCAAACTTAGCGGTAAATGGAGCATAAACGGATGGATCTGAGTATCCATCAGAAGCAAGCTTGTTTTGATATACGGTATCAATTCTTACTTTTACCTTACCCCTAGTAGGTATAAAATCTTCTTTATATTCTTTCCATCCATTGCTTTTTAAAGAATCATCTTTTCTTTGATTTACTTGATTAAGCAATTCTTGTAAGTCTTGCTCTGAATTTATGAAATATGTATTTGTATCAGAATACATTACTGAAGTAATATTCTCTTGATTTAAACTAGAGTCAAAGTTTTCTATAACTTCATCACAATTTGAGCATGAGAACAATAATGCACAAATGCATAATATTCCTAAAAAATTAAATTTGCGAATATTCATTTTCTATATTTTATAATTGTATTAATAAGTAGTTCCATTCAATTTGTGATGGATTACAAGGATCGTAACGATTAATTTTTCTTCCTGCTATATCACTTACAACGTGCAGTATTACTGTACTTAAAATTCCACTTCCTCCATCTTTTTCAGAATAGCCTCGTTTTTTTGATATTGATATAGCTCCGTTTCCCAATGAAAAATCCTGTCCAGGAATATAACCGCATTTAGGAGAGTCTTCAGGAGAAAATATATTGTTTCCAATTTTGAGATCTTTGATGCACTCTAAATACTCCACTACATATATACCGGGTTTCAATTTCAGCCTTTTTGCATTTTCAGAATTTAATGCTATTTTTTTTCGTGCAATACTCTTCATTTGAGTAATACCATGAATCGTTATCAATGTTTCTTCTGCTTCTATTCCAGTTCCTCTTGTCATTCTTCTTGTAGTCATTAGTTTTTGGGAGGTGAATAGCCGATCATAGTCTAAATATGTAGACGGATCAGTTAAACGTTCTACGTTAGAATTGTCATCCAATACATTTTGAATACTGTCATTAAAACAAGATTGTAGAACTAAAAATGTGCAAAATCCAATTAGTATTTTTTTCATAAGATAAAGTTTTAGAAAGCAAAGTTATGAATATATGTATTTTCTGAGGGTCTATATTTCTTTTTTAAACATGAATAATCTAGTGCTTGTAAGATACAACTATCCTCTTTTGCCAGCTTATTATTTTTATATGCTTTAATTTTTACTGTTACATTATCATTATCCGTTGGATTAGAGATGATATGAAGATATCGAAAAGTGATATGAAAATTAACGGTAGTAAATTTTGTATTACTCTCGAAAACATAATGCGTTGGTTTCGTTGATATTGAATCAGATGTGAAATAATGTTTTATGGGTATTGTATCTTTATTCATAATAAATGAAAAGATATCTGAACTAGTTTCAGTACTTACATGCACTTTGGTATAACGTGAAAGTCTTTCCATGTCACCTTCCAACGTTATTTCAATACGTTTTACAACTTCTTCTTTTGGTGTTAAAGATGAGGATTCGGAGCATGATGTAAAATTACACCATATCCCTATACCTACAATCATACAAACTGCAATGTGTTTCATAAATTTTAATATTAAATACAATATGAATAATTGGTAATAAAATTTCATTCAAACTTAATTGTATACCCCGGAATAATTTTATTTATTTAAAATTTGATACGCCCAATATACAATATGTTTCAAATTGAATCCTATTGTAGGATTTTATTTATAGTATAATAACTAATAAAAACAAACAAAAACACAAAAGTAAAAAATGTTTATTTATCAGGGATGTCAAAAGATAAACATTAGGATTATCTTTATTTAGTAATTATAATTCAGAATAAATATAATATCAGGATTTCTTGTATATAAATTTTAAAAGTGCTACGGTTCTGGAGCTGATTTCCTTTGACCAGAGCACGAAAATGTATTTCGAACAGAAAAAGGATCAGCTGGTAATGCTGGATCAACAGATGAATCCGATTGACTCTAAGTTGAACTATACATTAAACAGACAGTAAGAATACTTTATCTTAATAAAGATATGGACGAAGAAGAATGGCTTTATCGGGCAATGAATCCAGAAGATGACTTCTACATGGGCCCTGACGATGGGGAAGAGGACGAAGCTACGGATGATGAATCCGATTGATTCCAAACTGAACCACACTTTGAACAGACAATAGAAACAGGAAGTCCTGCCCCCGAAAGTCATTTCTTTTTGGCTTTTCTGAGGCAGGACTTTTTATAGAAAGGATGAAAGGAATAGTTCTCGTTAGAGCCACTTGACAAACTTGTGGATGTACCAGTTCTTGACAAACTGAGTCAGCACACAGTAGCAGAGCAGGATTCCAATAAGCCAGGGGAAATAGCTCAGCGGCAGAGGCTCCAGTCCGATGGAATGGCCAAACGGACAGAACGGAATGAGGATACCGATAGCCATAATCAGCAGCGTGAGTCCGGTTACTTGCCAAGAGGCACAGCTCTGAATGAACGGAATCTTACGGGTGCGAATCATGTGCACGATGAGTGTCTGCGACAGCAGCCCTTCGATGAACCAGCCGGACTGGAACAGGGTCTGGTGTTCGGCAGACTGGCATCCGAATACATACCACATCACCAGATAAGTAATGATGTCGAAGATGGAACTGATCGGTCCTACATAAATCATAAAACGGCTCAGGTCTGAAGCATCCCACTTGCGTGGCTTGCGCAAATACTCGGCATCCATACGGTCGAAGGGAATGGCTGTCTGCGAAAGATCATAAAGCAGATTCTGGATGAGCAGATGAATCGGCAGCATGGGCAGGAAAGGCAAAAAGGCACTGGCTGCCATGACGCTGAACATGTTTCCGAAATTCGAACTGGCGGTCATCTTGATGTATTTGGTGATATTGCCGAATGTCTTTCGTCCTTCAAGTACTCCGGCTTCCAGCACCATCAGATCTTTCTCCAGCAGAATGATATCGGCACTTTCTTTGGCTATATCAACGGCTGAATCAACAGAGATTCCGATATCGGACTGGCGCAAAGCAGAGGCATCATTGATTCCGTCGCCGAGGAAGCCCACAGTGTTGTGCTGTTCCTGAAGCAGCTGAATGATCTGCGTTTTCTGAATCGGAGTGAGCTTGGAGAATACTGTCGTGCAACATACGGCTTCTTTACGTTCGCGCTCGCTCATGGCTTCGAGCTCGGGACCGGTCAGTGCCTGACTGGTGTCTATGCCTACCTGACGGGCTATGGTGCGCACCACGGCATCATTATCGCCCGAAAGGATTTTCACTTCAATGCCGTGCTCTTTCAGCTGACGGATGGCGCTGGATGCTGATTCTTTTGGGGGATCGAGAAAGGCCAGGTAACCAATCAGTACCATATCCCGCTCGTCGGAAATCTTGAAATTGCAATCCTTGTCCAGATAACTCTTATGGGCTACGGCCAGAACTCGCATACCTTGTTTGTTCATCTGGCGACTTACCCTACGGGCTTGTTCCCGCAACTCGGAAGTAAGGGCAAGTACCTGACCGTTCAGTTCGGCGTGAGAACAGATTTCAAGCATCTCTTCCACGGCTCCTTTGGTGATAATCTGACGCTTGCGCTGCAAGTCCTCTACCACTACGGACATGCGGCGGCGCGTAAAGTCGAAGGGGATTTCATCTACCTTTTTATAGTTGTCTTTCAGATACTCCAAATCCAGTTCCTTTACGTGCGAAAGGATGGCCTTGTCCATCAGATTCTTCAGTCCGGTTTGAAAGAAACTGTTGAAATAGGCATGGCGCAGAATGCGCTTCTCGGTGTCGCAACTTCCGTCGGCATTGATATATTTTTCCAAAACAATCTGGTCGCAGGTCAGCGTACCGGTCTTGTCCGTACAGAGAATATTCATGGCGCCGAAATTCTGAATGGCGTTGAGGTCTTTAACGATGGTCTTCTTCTTCGACATGGCAACCGCTCCTTTGGAAAGATTGGCGGTAACAATCATGGGCAGCATCTCGGGAGTAAGTCCCACGGCAACTGATACGGCAAAGATAAAGGCTTCGAGCCAGTCGCCCTTGGTGATTCCGTTGACCAGAAAGACAAAGGGAATCATCACCAGCATAAAACGGATAAGCAGGAAGCTCACTTTGCTGATACCCCGGTCGAATGCTGTGGCAGCGCGATGTCCGACAATGCTTTTGGCAATGGTGCCCAGATAGGTGCTGTTTCCGGTGGCGCATACAATTCCACGTGCCGAACCGCTCACAACCGTAGAACCCATGAAACAGATGTTTTCCAGCTCTACAACACTGGCCGAACCAGAAAATGCCACTTGGCTCTCAGGACGTTTCTCTATCGGATCAGACTCTCCGGTAAGCGAAGACTGGCTCACAAAAAGGTCCTTGGCTTCTATGACACGCAGGTCGGCGGGAATCATGTCGCCGGCTGCTATCTGCACCACATCACCCGGAACGAGTTCTGCTATACTGATTTCCATTCCGTCGTTCTCCTGACGCTGCACGGAACAGGTATTCGTAACCATCTTGAGCAGGGCCTCGCTCGACATGTTGGCCTTCCATTCCTGACAGAAGCGCAGAATGGCACTGAAGATCACCATCGTGGAAATGATAATAATGGCAGTCCAATCCTGTTCGCCCGGTGCTGCCAGTAACACATCCAGAATAAAGGATATGATGACCAATCCTGTCAGTACACCGATAAAGGGATTGATAAAGGCTTTGATAAACGTGGATATCGGCTTTTTCTTCTTTTCGTGTTCTACCTCGTTCTTACCATATAATGCCTGACGTTCTTCCACCTCGTCGCCGTTGAGTCCCAAAGGAGTGGTCTGAAAGAAAGAATAGACTGCTGCCAGCGGCTGCGAAGCGGCCAACAGAATTTTCTCTGCATTAAAGGTTACAGAAGCTCTTTGTGTTTTCTTTTTCCACATTGCAATTCGTTTTAAAGGTTTTCACTTAGTTTTCTGATCACGCTGCAAAGGTAAGCCGGCTGTTTTAAAAGGGCTGTTAGAAACTTATTAGAATGGTATTAGAAAACCATTAGAATTTATGGTTCCCTCCTTAAAAGGACAGCGCGGAAACAGAAGCCTAGGAAGGTGAAAACAGCTCAAAAAGCAAACTTGTTTAAACTGGGAAAAAGTCTGTTAAATATACCGTAAAAACAGTTCGGACAGTTTGGGTTGAAGAAAACATTTTCTATATTTAGCCGTCGCTAATCTAAAATTCATGAAGCACATTCTTTTACCCGATTCACGGGAGCGCAGACTGGTGTTTTATCTGGCTATGGAGGAATTTCTGGCCCGGGAAAACAATGATGAAGAAGCTTTCTTCATCTGGCAGGTAGCGCCTACCGTAATCTGCGGCCGCAACCAGAATATCGAAGCCGAAGTCAATCTGGACTATTGTCACAAAAACAAAATCAACGTATTCAGAAGAAAAAGCGGGGGAGGCTGTGTCTATTCCGATGAAGGGAATCTGATGCTTACCTGGATTACCCGCTCCGAAGGAGTGCAGCAGACGTTTGACCGTTATCTGCACCGGATTACAGAACTTCTCAACGACACGGGGGCGCAGGCCACGGTATCCGGACGTAATGATATTCTGATAGACGGACGGAAAGTATCGGGCAATGCTTTCTATCAGACTCCTGTCAAAAGTATTGTGCACGGCACCTTACTTTATCATACCAATTTCGAAAATATGGTGCGGGCCATCACTCCGGCGCAGTCCAAAACAGAAAGCAAAGGAGTAGCTTCGGTGCGTCAGCGGGTTACCAACCTGAAAGAGCATACCAACTGGAGCAAAGATGCCGTAAAACAGCACCTCATTCGCGCGCTCTGTGACGAGGAACGGATGCTCACGGCCAATGAGATCGAAGCCATAGAGGAGATCGAAGCCACATATCTTACGGATGAATTTCTTTGGGGCAAGAATCCTGCCAGCAATCTCATTTATGAAGGTCGCGTGAATGGAGTGGGAGGCTTTACGGTCCGTTTTCGAATGCGTATGGGAAAAATCGACGGCCTGACGCTGGAAGGCGATTTCTTTGTTCTGCAGGACCCGCTTCCGTTACTTGAAAAATGTCTGTGCGGACTGCCAATTCAGGAAGATGCTTTCCGAAAGGCATTGGCTGATGTGGACTTGGGAGAATATATCTACAAACTCGACACCGAGGACTGGATACAGCTGATTTTCCGCAAACCGGATCAGAAATAGATTATCGTTTACGATGATTCATCAACCTTATAATAGTTTTTATACATCATGGAAGACCTTTTGAAAACCTGTCTTTACGACCGTCATGAGGCGTTAAAGGCACAAATGAGCCCGTTCGGAGGCTTTATCATGCCTATTCAGTATTCAAACATTTTGGAAGAGCATCAGGCTGTGCGCCAGAAGGCGGGCATGTTCGATGTTTCGCACATGGGTGAAATCTTTGTCAGCGGACCGGATGCCGAAGCATTCATCAATCATATTTTCACAAACGATATCCGCGTTATGCCTGCCGGAAAGATTCAGTATGGCATGATGCTTTATCCCGACGGTGGGGTAGTTGACGACTTGCTCGTTTATAAGCTCACAGCACCGAATCATTATCTGCTGGTGGTCAATGCTGCCAATATCGCCAAGGACGAGGAATGGATTCGTAATCAAAGTAACGGTTACGAGGTGTGTATAGACAATCAGTCTGACCGATGGGGAGAAATTGCCTTACAGGGACCGGAGGCCGAACGTATTGCCATTGAAGTGCTCGGACTGGAAAATGCCCGTGATCTGGCATTTTATACCTTTACAGAAACAACCTGGAACGGATCACCAATCTTGTTAAGCCGCACAGGATACACCGGCGAAGACGGATTTGAATTCTATGCAGCTCCGGAGGTTATTGTGGCTTTATGGGACAAACTGATCGAAAACGGAGTAACTCCTTGTGGATTGGGATGCCGGGATACACTGCGTTTCGAGGTGGGACTTCCGCTCTACGGACATGAATTAAGCGCGGAAATCTCTCCGATAGAGGCCGGACTGGGCATATTTGTAAAAACAGATAAGGAGGAGTTTATCGGACGCGACAGTATCCTTCGTCAGAAGGCAGAAGGTACGCCTCGTAAGCTTGTCGGTATCGAGCTTACAGAGAAAGCAATTCCTCGGGCCGGATACCCGGTAGAATGTGATGGAGGGGTCATTGGTGAAGTAACTACCGGTTATCAGTCCATCTCTACCGGAAAATATGTCTGCATGGCATTGGTCAAACGGGCTTATGCAGAAATCGGACGCTCCGTATCGGTGCGGGTTCGTAAGAAAACATTTGCAGGAGTAATCTGCAAAAAGCGTTTTTACGACAAGAATTATAAAAAATAAAGACTCTGACAGGCTTTTATCAGAGTTATATTCATCTAGCATTTCATAGACCCTTATTATAAAACCCTTAAAACATAAAGAATCATGAAAACAGTAGAAGGATTATATTACAGTGAATCACACGAGTGGGTAAAGGTTGACGGCGAAGTGGCCATCATTGGTATTACAGATTTTGCCCAAAAGGCGATGGGAGACATTGTTTATGTGGATATGCCCGAGGTGGACGACGAAGTCAGTGCCGAAGAAGAATTCGGTGCGGTAGAGAGTGTCAAGGCTGCCAGTGATCTGATCAGTCCGGTTTCAGGAACTGTTACGGAGATCAACGAGGCACTTGAAGATGAATCGGGATTGCTGAATCAGGATCCGTATGAGAACTGGATCATTAAAGTACAAATGAGTGAGCCGGGCGAGCTGGATCGCCTGATGGATGCCGAAGCCTATGCGGCTTTCTGTGCTCAGCAATGAGAAGTTTTCTCCAAGAATCTTACAGCTATTATCTAAAAAGAAACAATTATGAGTTTTGCCTATTTTCCACATACCGATGAGGACATCCGGCAAATGCTTGAGCGCATTGGTGTAACATCGCTCGAAGATCTGTATGCCGATGTTCCGGCAGAAATTCGTTACACGCGGGAGTTCGACCTTCCGGACTCCCTGTCGGAAATTGAACTGAGGCGCAAATTTGAAGAACTGGACCGTAAGAATAACCGATTGACTGTGTTCTGCGGTTGCGGCGCTTATGACCATTATGCGCCGGCCGTGATTCCGTCTTTGATTGCACGCAGTGAATATCTGACAGCCTATACTCCATATCAGGCAGAAATCTCGCAGGGAACACTGCGCTATATATTCGAGTATCAGAGTATGATTACCGAACTTACAGGGATGGACTGTACGAACGCATCCATGTACGACGGACCGACTGCCGCGGCCGAAGCCATGCTGATGGCTATGGCGGCCACAAAGAAAAAGAAGCGTGTCTTATTGGCTGATACCTTATTGCCTCAGGTGCGCGAAGTGGTAAAAACCTACGCGAAATATCACGGCGTGGAGATTGGAAGAATCGCCCAAAAGGACGGAAATACGGATCTGGAGTCTTTACGACAGGAACTGGAATCCGGTGATGTGGCCGGAGCTCTGATTCCTTCGATAAACCGTTTCGGTATCATTGAAGATCTTTCAGGCATGGCCGATGCTCTACATGCAGCCAAGGCTCTGTTGATGGTTTACGCTGATCCGTCGGCACTGGCCGTAATCAAGACACCGGGAGAATGGGGCGCTGACATCACTTGCGGAGATGCTCAGACTTTAGGACTTCCGCTGTTGTTCGGAGGACCTTATGTGGGCTATCTGGCCTGTCGCAAGGAATTGGTGCGCAAACTTCCGGGGCGCATTGTCGGCGCTACGCATGACGTAGATGGCAAGCGGGCTTTCGTACTGACCTTACAGGCCCGTGAACAGCATATACGGCGTGAGAAAGCAAACAGTAACATCTGTTCCAATCAGTCGCTGATGGCTCTTTACGTAACCATTTATCTGTCATTGATGGGTCCGGAAGGCTTACATCAGGTAAACGCATTATCGTATGGAGGCGCGCATGAGCTTCATGACCAGCTGATAGCTACCGGTTTGTTTGAAGAGGTGTTTGACAAACCCTTCCTCAAGGAGTTTGTTCTGAAAAGCAAGATTCCGGCAGCCACATTACAGCAGGCACTGCTTCAGGAAGGCTTCCTGGCTGCCCTGGAAACAGAAGAGGGGTATGTGTCATTCTGTGTTACCGAGAAAAGAAACCGGGAGGAAATCGACCGGATGTTATCCATCATTAAGCAATTGAAGCCATGAAATATTACGATAAACTGATTTTTGAGCTTTCCAAAGAAGGCCGACAAGGTTTTTCTCTTCCGGAAAACACATGGACTCAAAGCCTGGATGCGTTACCGGATAATCTGAAGCGTGGCCAACGTGCCGCACTTCCGGAAGTAAGTGAACTGGACGTGGTGCGCCATTACACCAACTTGTCGAATATGAATTTCGGAGTAGATACAGGCTTTTATCCGTTGGGAAGCTGTACCATGAAGTATAATCCGAAAATCAATGATGAAATAGCCGCTATGGCGGGATTTCAGGAAATTCATCCCTTACAGCCGGTCGAAACAGTGCAGAGCGTGCTTCAGATTTACGATGAACTGGACCGTGCCTTATCGGCCATTACCGGAATGGCAAAGTTTACGCTGAATCCTTTTGCCGGAGCTCATGGTGAGCTTACCGGCTTGATGATTATGCGACAATATCATTTGCAGCGTGGCGACACCAAACGCACAAAAGTTATTGTGCCCGACAGTGCCCACGGTACCAATCCGGCCAGCGCGGCGGTTTGTGGACTTCAGGTGGTTGAAGTGAAGTCTACACCACAGGGAACCATTGATGTGGAGGATTTGCGTCCGTTGCTTGATGATAGCATTGCGGGCATCATGATGACCAATCCGAACACACTTGGCCTTTTTGAAACGGAGATTCTTCAAATTGCCGAACTGGTTCACGGCTGCGGAGGATTGCTTTATTATGATGGAGCCAACATGAATCCGCTTGTCGGTGTGGCCCGACCGGGAGATATGAGATTTGATATCCTGCATCTGAATCTGCACAAAACCTTCTCCACACCACACGGTGGTGGTGGACCGGGTGCCGGACCGGTTGGAGTTGCTGCTCACCTTATTGAATACTTGCCGAACCCTAAAGTCGTACGTCAGGAAGACGGTCGCTATACCATTGAAGGAAATGATACCGCCGCCGGACGAATTTCCGGATTCATGGGAAACTTCGGTGTACTGGTGCGTGCTTATGCCTATATCCTTAGATTAGGACGGCAACACGTTAAAATGGTCGGTCCACTGGCGACTCTGAATGCCAATTACATCAAAGAGGAACTGAAAGACTGCTTCAAACTTCCGATTGACGCCTGCTGCAAGCATGAGTTTGTCTTTGACGGATTGAAAGACCAGTCAACTGGTATTACTACACTTGACGTAGCTAAGCGACTGCTGGATTATGGTTTCCATGCGCCTACGATCTATTTCCCGCTTCTTTTCCATCAGGCCATCATGATCGAACCGACCGAAACCGAATCCAAGGAAACACTCGACGGATTTATTGCGGTGATGCGTCGCATTGCTCAAGAAGCACTTGAGAATCCGGAAGAATTGCGTACGGCACCGCATCATACTCCGGTGCGCCGGTTGGATGAAACAACGGCCGCCAAGCAACCTGTACTCACTTTTGCCGATCTGCCTGTTTCTTGACCGAAAAAGAAATAGCGGATTGGATAACGTAATTAAAATTATGTACCTTATGAATACACATCAAACCGTACATAGCCCCTTGCTGATTATCGGTGCCGGTCCGGGTGGATATGAAACCGCACTGTTGGCCGCCCGAAGGGGAATCGAAGTGACTCTGATTGAAAAAGGACCGGTGGGAGGTACTTGTCTGAACGAAGGGTGCATTCCGACCAAGGCTTTTTGCCGACATGCCCAGATACTCGATGATTTGCAGGAATCGGAAACATTGGGAATCCGTAACCTGAACTTTTCATTTGACATTCAGGCGGTGCTTCAGCGAAAGGAGCAGATTGTCGGACAGCTTCGTCAGGGTGTGGAAAGTCTTTTGCAAAACAAACTGATCCGGTTTGTAAACGGTGCAGCACGCTTTGAGGATGAGCATACGGTGCTGGTCGGTGAGGAAAGATATTCTGCAGATCATATTCTGATTGCTACAGGTTCAGTGTCCCAAACCTTGCCGATACCAGGTCATGATTTGCCACATGTGATGACTTCTACCGAAATTCTGAATCTGGATTGCATTCCGCGCCATTTGTGTGTCATTGGAGGAGGAGTTATCGGACTGGAGTTTGCTTCTATATTCAAAAGCTTCGGCAGTCAGGTCACCGTATTGGAATATTGCCGGGACATTCTTCCGCACTTTGATACGGATCTGGCCAAACGCCTGAAACAAAGTCTGGGTAAGCGAGGCATCGACATTCAGACTCAGGCACAGGTGCAACAGATAGAAAAGGCCGAAGACGGTCTGCTTCGCGTGCACTATCTGAAAAAGGAAAAGGAAATATGCGTAGAAGCTGATTATGTGCTTATGGCCGTAGGACGGCGTGCCAATATCGAATCGTTGAATCTGGATGATATCGGATTACGGTACGCCAAACGGGGTATTGAGGTAAACGAACAGATGCAAACGAATGTGCCCCACATTTATGCCATAGGAGATATCAACGGGCGACAGATGCTGGCACACGCAGCTACATTCCAGGGGATAAGGGCCTTGAACCACATGCAGGGACTCACCGACACGTTGCGACTGGATATTGTTCCGGCTGCGGTATTTACTCATCCCGAAGCGGCTACTGTTGGACTGACCGAGGAAGAGTGCAAGGCAAACGGCATTCCTTATCGGGTTCATAAGTCTTTCTTCCGGGCAAACGGAAAGGCTGTCTGCCTTCAGGAAACGGAAGGCTTCTGCAAACTATTGAGCCACAAGGAAAGCGGAGTATTATTGGGCGGACATCTGGTAGGACCACATGCGGCGGATCTGATTCAGGAACTGACCGTTCTGATCCAGAACGGAAATTCGGTGAATGATTTAAGAAATACCATTCATGCTCATCCCACATTGGGTGAAGTCCTTTTAGATGCTGTTAAGGAAGAATAAATGAAGAAGAACGGAACTTCATGTTTTTCCGGCATTCAAAAGAACATAAAAGCAGCAATGTAGTAAAACAAAAAAGTACATAAGAGAAGCTACGGATTGTAGCTATAGCATTTAAAAAGGGACGGATCAAACTCTGAATTGAGTCGTGATCCGTCCCTTTTTCTTTTATCATTGTAGGATGCTCCAAATTCAAATCGTAAGTTCACATTTGAAATTTAGGATTTGATGCATCCTCGTATTATATCCCGATTTATTCAAAAATTAGAATGAACCGGTTATTTGATATTTCTCTTGTTCAAGGCATCCGTATATTTCTGCGCATTCTGTAAATGCTCTTCGTAGGTTCGGGCAAAATTATGCGTTCCGGAGAAATCTTCCTTGGCACACATATACAGATAATCGTGATCAACCCGGTGGAGTACAGCATCGATAGATGCTACAGTTGGAATGCGGATAGGTCCTGGAGGCAATCCTACATTCTTATACGTGTTATACGGACTGTCAATGGTCAGATGCTTGTGATAGATGCGTCGCAATGAGAAATCCTTTAAAGCATACTTGATGGTAGGATCGGCCTGCAACGGCATCTCCTGCTTCAGGCGGTTGATATACATTCCGGCCACCATAGGCTTCTCCGCATTGTTGGCTGTTTCTTCCTCTACAATAGAGGCAATGGTAATCACCTCATTCGGGGTCAGTCCCAACTTTTGTGCCAGTTCCGCACGTCCGTCTGTTTTCCAGAAGGCTGCATTTTCTTTCTGCATGCGCTTCATCAGGTCTTCCAGACTGATGTTCCAGTACACCTGATAGGTGTTGGGGATGAAGAGCGCCATGATGGTGGCTGTGTCATACGAAAGAGTGGCGCAGAATGCAGAATCCTGCAGTGCCTCGCAAATCGCAGTGGAGTCAACCATCAGTTTGCGTCCCAGCACACCGGCCAGTTTATCCACCGTGCGTACACTCGGGATGGTCAGGTTTACAGGAGACTGGTTACCGCTTGCCAATTTACGATAGGTTGCCAGTTGTCCTTCTTTGGGACTGACGGCATAACGTCCCGGATGGACAGTCATGGGCTTCAGAGTTTCCAGAATGGAATAGCCCCACAGACAAGACGGCTGAGCCGCTGTCTCTATCTTGCTGCGGATAGAGTCGTTCGTGTCGTCGTCATCTACATAAACATACACGGTTTCGCTGATCTTGTAGCAAGAACTGAAGAATAGGGAATACACCGCAACGCATGCGGTTACCAATACAACGGCACCACCGATCAGAAGTGCCTTTTTCTTTGTTTTCATATCTTTACTGTAATTTTTTATTCTGTCGGTGCTGCCGGCTTCTGTTCGCTTCCCTCAGCCGGTTTGTTTGACTTTCTGCGGCGATGATGGCTTCTTCTCTTTTTGGCCGGTTTCTTTTCAGCCTGTTCTGCCGTCACCTCTTTCTTTGCGTCGCCCGGTTCCTTTGTTTCAGGCTTTGGGGCCTCCTGAGTTCCGTTTGTTTTCTGCGGCTTCTTGGATGCTGACTTTTTGGCCTCTGTTTTGGGTTTGCCTTCGGCAGAACCGCCCTTTCCTTTTTTCTTGGACTTTCGGCTTTTCTTCTTGAAAGACTCTTCCTTCAGCTCCGGTTTGGCGAAATCTTCGGGGAGTGTCACCGCCGGAATTTCAATCTCCAGCTGTCTTTCCATCCGTTTAAAACCGGTATATTCTTTTTCGCTGATCAAGGTCAGAGCATTTCCATCGTTGTTGGCACGCGCTGTTCGTCCGATGCGGTGCACATAATCTTCGGCATCGTGCGGCAAGTCGTAATTAACGACCAACTGAATATCGTCAATATCAATGCCACGGGCCACAATGTCCGTAGCTACCAGAATATCGATTTGCTGTGTCTTGAAAGAATACATCACAGCATCGCGTTCTTTCTGGTCCAGATCGGAGTGCATTTCTCCCACATTGAAACCTTTGCGGAGCAAGGCACGGGCAATATCCTTCACTTTAATCTTGGAAGAAGCAAAGATGATGACGCGCTGCGTAGGGTAGTGTGTGAAGAGCCACTTGACAGCTTTCAGCTTTTCTGCCTCACAGCAGAACACCACCTCCTGCTTGATTTTTTCAGCCGGTTTGGATACGGCAATCTTGATTTCTACCGGATCTTTCAGGATGTTGCGGGCCAGCTGCTGAATCTTGGCCGGCATTGTGGCCGAAAAGAGGATGGTCTGGCGTTCGCGCGGCAGGAGCTTTTCAATTTGCAGGATGTCCTCGCTGAATCCCATGTCCAGCATGCGGTCGGCCTCGTCCAGAATGAAATATTTCACATGAGACAAATCCACATTGCTCAGACTCAGGTGACTGATCAGTCTGCCCGGAGTGGCAATGATGATGTCTGCTCCCATCAGCAGTCCGCGCTTTTCCTGTTCATAACGGATTCCGTCGTTGCCTCCGTAAACGGCAACGCTTGAAATCGGCACATAATAGGAGAAACCGGCCAGTGACTGGTCAATCTGCTGTGCCAGTTCGCGTGTCGGCGACATGATGATGCAGCTGATCTTGTTTTCCGGTCCCGGGTTGTCGCACAAGCGGCTCAGCACCGGCAACAGATAGGCTGCGGTCTTTCCGGTTCCGGTCTGTGCCACTCCAATCACATCCCGTCCTTCCAGAATGGCGGGAATGGCATGCTCCTGAATCGGTGTGCAATCTATAAAGTTCATATCATCCAGGGCATCCAGCACCTGGTCGTTCAAATCTAATTCGTAAAAATCCACGTTTCTAATTTCTTTATCTTGGTGCCTTCTTGTAAAGGAAGAAAGCAATTATTGTAAATATGATATTCGGCAGCCACACCGCCAAAGCAGAAGGCCAGTCGGCATTGATGGCCAGAGTCGAGGAAATTGTCTGGAAAAGGATGTAAGAGGCACTCAATGCCAGACCGATTCCCAGATAAAGTCCCATACCTCCCTTGCGTTTTCGGGCAGAAAGCGACAAACCGATGGTGGTCAGAATAAAGGACGCAAACGGGGTGGCATAGCGTTTGTAATATTCCACCTCAAAAGGTTTCACATTACCCAGTCCACGCCGTTTCTGCTTTTCAATATATACTTTCAGTTCCGGATTGGTCAGAATCTCCTGCTGGTTACGCGTCTCCAGGAAGTCGGCAGGCTCCATCATGATGAGCGAGTCCAATTTGGAACCGGAAGTGATACGCTCACGCATTCCTTTCATTTCGCGGATGGTGTAGTTGCTGATTTTCCAGTGATACTGCTCGTCGGCAAGGGTATCATACTTGATGGTGCTGGCGGTCAGATGCGAAACCAGTTTCTTGTTTTCAAACTTATCCAAGGAGAAGCGGTAGCCTGTTTTGGTCTCTCCGTCAAAATGCTCGATAAAGGCAATCACACCGGTGTCGACCTGCAGCTGCACGTTCTGTGCAAAATTGGCACGCTGTTTCTTCTTGTAGATATTTTCAAAGTTGAGTCGTTTTTCACTGCCTTGCGGTATGACATACGAACCCAGTACAAACGAGAGCAAGGCAATGATAGCAGCAGAAATCATGTAAGGGCGCATCAGGCGCTCAAAACTCATTCCTGTTGACATCATGGCTATGATCTCCGAATTCTCTGCCAGTTTGGAAGTGAAGAAGATCACGGAAATGAACACGAACAGCGGACTGAACAGGTTCGAGAAGTAAGGAACAAAATTCAGGTAATAGTCAAAGATGATTCCTTTGAGCGGCGCATTGTTCGTGGTGAATTTATCAATGTTTTCGTTATAATCGAAGACAATCGCTATGGAAATGATCAGAATGATCGAAAAGAAGTAGGTTCCCAAAAACTTGGCAATCAGATAGCGGTCCAGTCGATTCAACAACTTGACAGAAGAAAGCCATCCCAGCGGCTTTCTTCTGTCTGAGTTATCCTTGTTTTTCTTTTTGAAGAGTTTCATGCAGGACTGTTTTTATAATCTCACAGATACTTTTCTTACCATCTCGGCTTTCCATGCAGAGAAATTGTCGGCCAGAATTTGCTTTCTGGCTTCCTGAACCAACCAGATATAGAAAGCCAGATTATGAATCGAAGCAATCTGCAGGGCCAGCAGTTCCTGTGCCTTGAACAGATGATGCAGATAAGCCTTTGAGTAGGCTGTGTCTACGTATGAAGTACCGTCAGGGTCTACCGGCGAAAAGTCGTCGGCCCATTTCCGGTTGCGCATGTTCATAATACCGTTCCGTGTAAAGAGCATGGCATTACGTCCGTTGCGTGTAGGCATCACACAGTCGAACATATCCACTCCGCGCTCGATACCCTCAAGCAGGTTCACCGGAGTGCCCACACCCATCAGATAGCGGGGCTTGTCCTTAGGCAGAATCTCATTCACGCCCTCGATCATTTCATACACCCCCGCGGCCGGTTCGCCCACCGCAAGACCACCGATTGCATTACCGTCGGCGTTCTTGCTGGCTACGAACTCAGCAGAACGGCGGCGCAGGTCGGGATAAGTACATCCCTGCACAATCGGGAACAACGACTGTCCGTAACCATATTTCGGGGCGGTTTCGTTATATCGGTTGATGCAGCGGTCCAGCCAGCGATGCGTCAGCTCCAGACTCTTGCGGGCATATTCATAGTCCGAATCACCGGGAGGGCACTCGTCAAATGCCATCATGATATCCGCACCGATGGAGCGCTCGATGTCCATTACCTTCTCGGGAGTGAAGAAATGCTTGGAACCGTCGATATGCGAACGGAACTCGCAGCCTTCTTCACGCAGCTTACGGATACCGGTCAGCGAGAACACCTGAAAACCGCCGCTGTCGGTCAGCATCGGTTTGTTGAAACCGTTGAAACGGTGCAGGCCGCCCGCTTTTTCCAGAATCTCCGTTCCGGGGCGCAGATACAGATGATAGGTGTTTCCCAGAATAATCTGCGCTTTGATATCCTCCGTCAGATCCTTCAGCTGGACACCCTTAACGCTGCCCAAGGTACCCACAGGCATGAAGATCGGAGTTTCAATGTCTCCATGATCCGTTGCCAGCACGCCGGCGCGTGCGTTGGTCTTCGCGTCGGTGTGCAGCAGTGTAAACTTGGAATTGGTCTGTTTATTTATGGTCACCATTGTTTTCTTCGAATTTAAAAATAATCGGATGCTCAACTTTTTCCTTCAGCAAAGCAAACTGAAGCACTTCCTCCACATTATCTACATAATGGAAGGTGAGTCCCTTCAGATACATTGCCGGAATCTCTTCGATATTCTTCTTGTTTTCCTTGCAAAGAATGATATCCTTGATGCCGGCACGGCGTGCTGCCAGAATCTTTTCCTTGATACCGCCCACAGGCAACACCTTGCCACGCAGCGTAATCTCACCCGTCATGGCCAGATTGCTACGTACTTTGCGCTGGGTCAAGGCCGAAGCCAGAGACGTAGCCATGGTGATACCGGCCGAAGGACCGTCTTTTGGCACAGCCCCCTCGGGCACGTGGATATGAATGTTCCAGTTCTCAAAGATGCGGTTGTCGATATTCAGATCCTCAGCGTGTGCCTTGATATATTCCAAAGCCAGCATGGCCGACTCCTTCATCACATCGCCCAGATTTCCGGTCAGCGTCAGTTTTCCGGGTTTTCCCTTGCTCAGACTTGTTTCTATGAACAGAATTTCACCGCCCACAGAGGTCCATGCCAGTCCGGTTACCACACCGGCATATTCATTGCCCTGATAGATGTCGCGGGTAAACTCCGGCTTACCGAGCAGCGTTTCAATGTCTGCCGGTTTGATTTCGCTGTAAGGCATTTCATTGGTCCGTGCATATTCCAGAGCAATCTTGCGGAACACCTTGTTGATTTTCTTCTCCAGTCCGCGCACACCGGATTCACGGGTATAGTTTTCAATCATAAACTCGATGGCCGAGCGCGAGAACTTGATGTCGCTCTTTCCGGCCAGACCGTTGTTTTCTTTCTCCTTAGGGATCAGATGACGCTTGGCAATCTCAATCTTCTCTTCGGTGATGTATCCGCTCACCTCGATCAGCTCCATACGGTCGAGCAGAGGGCGGGGGATAGTACCTATATTATTAGCGGTAGCAATGAAGAGCACCTTGGACAAATCGTAATCCAGATCCAGGAAATTGTCATGGAAAGCGTTGTTCTGTTCCGGGTCGAGCACCTCGAGCAATGCCGATGAAGGATCTCCCTGCACGGTATTCTGACTGATTTTGTCAATCTCATCGAGGATAAACACCGGGTTAGAGCTTTCCGCCTTGATCAGATTCTTGATGATACGTCCCGGCATGGCACCGATGTATGTTTTGCGATGGCCACGGATTTCCGACTCGTCATGAAGTCCACCGAGCGACATACGCACATATTTTCTCTTCAGGGCTGTGGCCACACTGCGTCCGAGCGACGTCTTTCCCACTCCCGGAGGGCCATACAGACAGATGATCGGTGCCTTGAGGTCACCGCGAAGGCGCAACACGGCCAAATGCTCCAGAATACGTTCCTTGACTTTCTCCAGTCCGTAATGATCCTTGTTGAGCACCTTTTCGGCATTCTTCAGGTTCAGGTTGTCTTCGGTATAGGTATTCCACGGCAGGCTCAGCAGGGTTTGCAGATAGTTCAGCTGCACATTATAGTCCGGACTCTGCGGATTCAGACGCTCCAGCTTGGCCAGCTCACGCTGAAACACCTGCTCGATTTCCTCATTCCAGTTCTTCATCGCGGCCTGATTTCTCAGCTGACGGATATCCTGGTCTTGGGGAGTGCCTCCCAGCTCATCCTGAATGTTCTTGATCTGCTGCTGCAGGAAATATTCTTTCTGCTGCACATCCAGATCCTCACGGGTGCGTCGCTGAATTTCGGCACGCAGCTCGGCATACTGGATTTCCTTGTTCAGCTGGCGCAACAGAATCTCCGTACGCTTCACCATAGAGCCTTCGCTCAGCAATTCCATTTTGCGGCTGATGGCAAACGGGAAGTTGGCACAGATAAAGTTGATCAGGAAAGTCTTGTTTGAAATATTCTTGATGGCGAAGATCGATTCACGGGGAAGCTGCTCGTTCATCTTGATATATTTCATGGTCACCTCGCGACAGCTCTCCACCAGGATTTCATACTGTGCATCATCCTTGGCCGGCAATTCATCGTTAATCTTAACGGCATTACCTATTAAATAAGGAGATTCCTCGATGATGCCCGAGAGCTCAAAACGGCTCATACCCTGAAGAATCACGGTGATGGACTGATCCGGCAGTTCAAGCACCTTTACGATTTTTGCCACTGTACCGACATGATACAGGTCTTCGAAGAGCGGATTGTCTGTTTCCGGTGTCAACTGGCACACCACGCCTATATGAAAATTCTTCTTCTCTGCCGCCTTGACCAGCTTGAGCGAACTCTTGCGTCCTACAGCAACCGGCATGACTACTCCCGGAAACAGGACCATGTTCCGCAGCGGAAGGATGGGCAAAGTTTCATCCACATCAACTTCAAATACGCTGCTCTCGTCTCCTTCAAAGTCGGCAACTAAAGAAAAAGGATTCTGATTTTCGTCAATTTGCATAAACTCTCTATTTGTTTTTTATATTTTTTGTGAAACTCGGCAAAGATACAAAATTGTGTCTATTATACCAACTATAAATATTGTATTTGATTTTAATTAGTTATTTTTGCAACAACTATAAACAAAGACGAAGATTTTTTGAGCAATGAATTCATTCCATTTCAAGCAATTTTCCGTAAGTCATGAGCTTTGCGCCATGAAAGTGGGGACCGACAGCGTGCTGTTAGGCGCGTGGGCCGACTGTGTGCCGGCGCAGCATATTCTGGATGTGGGCACCGGCTCGGGCATTCTGGCTCTTATGGCGGCCCAGCGCAATCCGAACGCCTCGGTCACTGCTCTTGAAATAGACCCTTCGGCGGTGGAGCAGGCACGCATCAATGTGGCGCAGTCTCCGTGGAGCGGGCGTATTCATGTGGTTCAGGCAGACATCCGCACCTGGCAGTCGCCCGCGGTATTCGACTGCATCCTGTGCAATCCGCCGTTTTATACCAACGGACTGATGTCGCCCACTGCCCAACGGAACCAGGCCCGTCAGGCGGCCTGCCTGCCTTTTGACGAACTGATAGCCCGCTGTGCAGCTCTGCTGACGGACTGCGGCACCTTCCACGTCATTATTCCGGTCGAAAGCTGTGACTCGTTCAGCATGCTTTGTTGGGAAAACGATTTGTATCTGCAAAGGAAAGTATGGGTACACACCAAAGAAAACAAACCGGCCAAGCGGGTGCTGCTTTCTTTCTCGCGCGCCCGATGTCCTTATCCGGCGGGGGAGAAACTGATTCTTAAATCGGAGGAGAATGAACCCACCGATGCTTACCGGCAACTGACCGGAGACTTTTATCTGAAATATTGAAACGATTTGCCCCTTGTTGCATGCTTCATTCACATAGAAAGCATGCAACAAGGGGCAAAAATATTTTTGCAGCAAATGTTATTTCAAGCGTTTCAGACTCTTACGCACGTGCTCCTGGTGCGAACGGATAAGGCGTTTCTGCTTTTCGATGATTTCGTCGCGGAACTGGTTCAGGTCGCTGTAAAAGTTTGAAAACATTCTCAATAGCGGCGGCTGCGGAGTGGTGTGCGAATTGATGACCACATTCAGTCCTTTTTCAACCAGAATCACATCCACATTCTTGCCGGCCATGACCGGATCACCGTCAAAATGAATCACTCCCGGGGCCGCTCTTTCGATGCTTACCTTCTTGCAGCGGAAGGTTTTGATCTTGCTGTTATGATCTATCGTGCGGTTGAAAAGCTGAATGGCTATCTGTGGTGCCTCGAGCACAGAGATAGGTTCCATAATGGTCACATCCATCAGTCCGTCGCTCATCGAGGCATTCGGGGCGATATAGGCATTGTTGCCGTATTGCGACGCATTGGCACAAGCAATCAGGAAAGCCTTGTAAACCATCTGCTTGTTGTCGTCAATCGTGATGGTATAGGTGTCCGGCTTATAGCTCAAGCCCTCGCGCAACGTATTCTCTATATAAGTAAGGAAACCGCGCTTGCCGGCTTCAGCAAATTTGGAACTGACAAAAGCGTCAAACCCAATGCCGCAGGTGCAGAAAAAGGGAATGTTGTTGATTTTGCCATAATCCAACTCGTGAATCACACATTCGTTGAGCACCTGTATGGCTCCCACGGGATCGATCGGGATTTCCAGATGCCGGGCCAGTCCGTTTCCGGAGCCACAGGGAATGATTGCCAGTGCGGTCTGGCGGTGTACCAGCGAGCGGGCCACCTCGTTCACCGTGCCGTCGCCGCCGATGGCAACCACGATATCAATGCCGTTGTCGGCCGCTTCGCGGGCAATCAGGGCCGCGTGCCCCGCATATTGCGTATATTTTATCTCATAGTCAAAGCGTGTTGTATCCAGATAATTGCCGATGTCTGCAATGATCTGGTCCTTTTTCTGGGTGCCCGAAATGGGATTGATTATGAAATGGATTCTTTTCTTCTCAGCCATAAGTAATTGAGTAAAAAACATGTTGTTTAGCAAACACAAAGATACTCTTTTTTTTCCTCTTTCATGTTCTGAACTTCATGAAAGGCAGACTTTTTGTTATTTTTATGTTTGATTTTCCCCGATTAAAAATTTTAATTATTATTTTTGCAGCGGACTTTCAAAGAAAAGGTCCGAAGAATTTCTATAAACCTAACATTGAAAATGGGATTATTACAAGACAAATTAGCAAAGTATGATGCGCCCCAGAAATTTATGGAAGCAGGGGTGTATCCTTATTTTAGAGAAATTGAAGGCAAACAGGGGACAGAAGTTTTGATGGAAGGACACCGTGTCCTAATGTTCGGTTCCAACGCTTATACTGGATTGACTGGAGATGAACGTGTCATTGAAGCCGGCGTACAGGCACTGAGAAAATACGGCTCAGGATGTGCCGGTTCCAGATTCCTGAACGGAACTCTGGATCTCCATGTGCAACTGGAAAAAGAACTGGCTGCCTTTGTAGGAAAGGACGAAGCACTTTGCTTTTCTACCGGATTTACCGTAAATTCCGGAGTGCTGGCCTGCATCACCGACCGCAATGACTATATCATCTGCGACGACAGAGACCATGCTTCTATCGTAGACGGAAGAAGACTGTCTTTCTCACATAACCTGAAATACAAGCACAACGATATGGAGGATCTGGAGAAACAGCTCCAGAAGTGCAAGCCCGATGCAGTGAAACTGATTGTCGTTGACGGTGTGTTCTCTATGGAAGGCGACTTGGCCAACCTGCCGGAAATCGTGCGCCTGAAGCATAAGTACAATGCCAGCATCATGGTGGACGAGGCACACGGACTGGGTGTATTCGGACGCAACGGACGTGGTGTGTGCGACCATTTCAATCTGACCGATGAGGTGGACCTGATCATGGGAACATTCAGTAAGTCTCTGGCTTCTATCGGCGGCTTTATCGCAGCGGACAAGTCCATCATCAACTGGTTGAGACACAACACCAGAACCTATATTTTCAGCGCTTCAAACACACCGGCTGCCACAGCCTCTGCACTCGAAGCCCTGCACATTCTGCAGCAGGAGCCGGAGCGTATCCAGAAACTGTGGGACGTTACCGACTATGCCTTGAAGCGTTTCCGCGAGGAAGGCTTCGAAATCGGTGCTACCGAATCGCCGATCATTCCATTGTACGTGCGCGATACCGACAAGACTTTCCTCGTGACCAAACTGGCATTCGACGAAGGTGTGTTCATCAATCCGGTAATCCCGCCGGCCTGTGCTCCTCAGGACACCCTGGTACGCTTTGCCCTGATGGCCAACCATACCAAAGAGCAGGTTGACGAAGCTATCGAGAAACTGTCTAAGGTATTCAAGCAGTTGGATATCATCCGATAAAAAGGTTTTTTATGATCTTATAGAAAATAAATTGAAGTGGATTCTCCGTTTCCGAACGGGAATCCACTTTCAATGTTTATGCTTTTACCCTGAAAAAACAAAACTATCTATGAAAACAACCCGATACACAAGATGCCGGAGCGGGGCTGTTCTGTCTCTGGGAGGACTTCTGTTCCTCATGACTGCATGCGCTCCGAAAACACCCAAGGAAAACAGCAGCGAAACCCCTGTCATCTTTCCGGACTACAAGAATGTGGTCGTGCCATGCAATATAGCACCTCTGAACTTTATGATGGATGGGGCATCCAGAATCTCGGCCGACTTCTTTGTAGGAAACGAGAAACTGTTTAGCGTCAGCGGAACAAACACCATCAAAATTCCCGAAGACGACTGGCAGGACGGTCTGAAACAGGCACGGGGAAAACAGATGCGTGTCTCCGTCTCCGTATGGAACGACCAGCATCAGGAAGGAGTGAAATATCGTGATTTCCAGATTACTGTGTCTGCCGACTCCATCACTCCCTGGATTGCCTACCGCCTGATACCCCCGGGCTATGTGCTTTGGAAGAGCATGGGCATCTATCAGCGCCATCTGGAAAATTTCGAGGAGGAATGCGTGGTAAGCAACAACGAAAACCACGACGGCTGTGTCAACTGCCACAGTTTCCAGAACTATTCTCCGGAACGTTTTCTGTTTCACGCACGAGGCAAGAACGGTTGCAGTGTGCTGGTTCAGAACGGAGTACCCGAACGACTGGAACTCGACAAGATGGAGCCTCACTTCAAGGGCACTTACCCGTTCTGGCACCCGAAAGGCCGTTTCATCGTACTGGCCAACTGCGACACGCATCAGGCTTTCTATGGCCACAGCAACAACAAGGTGGAGGTCTATGATCTGGAATCGGACCTGATGGTTTACGACACGCAAGAAAAGAAAGTAATCACCGACCCACGGTTCACGGAAAAACAGTATTGGGAAACGTTCCCGGCTTTTTCGCCCGACGGAAAGTCGCTTTATTTCTGCCGCGCTCAGGCCTGCAACATTCCCAAGGAATATGACAAGCTGAAATATGCTCTGCTGCGCACAGACTTCAATGAGCAGAACGGCACACTGGGCAGTAGGGTAGACACCCTCTATAATCCGGCCACCGAAAAGGGCAGTGTTTCTTTCCCCCGCATTTCGCCCGACGGAAAATATCTGCTGTTTACGGAATCAGACAGCGGTACCTTCCCCATCTGGCACAAAAAGGCCGACCTGAAAATGATCAATCTGGCTACCGGCGAACGTGTAAATACCGATGCCCTGAACAGCAGCGATGTGGACAGCTACCACAGCTGGGACCAGAAAGGAAAATGGATTATCTTCAGCAGCCGTCGCCTGGACGGACGGTACACACGTCTTTTCATCGCTCATTTTGATGAGAAGACCGGATTCTCCAAACCTTTCCTGTTGCCGCAGAAAGCTCCGGTGCAGAACCACGAACGCATGTATTCGTACAACATCCCGGAATTTGTAAGCGGACCGGTTGATCTGAAAGAGTCCGTTGCCGATTTATTTGAATAACCCAAGAAATTACTGACCATGAATTTCAAGAAATATTCCAATCATGCCGGCAATCTGCTGCTTTGGATGGCTACGTTCGCCACTCTGGGGCTTTGCTGTCCGGCAACCCTGAAGAACATCGAAGCCCAAAACCCTTTGTTGGGAGCCGGTGACTTTATCTCCGAAAGCCTGCGCTATCCGGGCGGACTGGTATCCATCGCCAACACCTGGCTGCAACAGTTTTATGTCTATCCGTGGCTGGGAGCAGCCCTTACAGCCACTCTCATCACGGTGTGCAGTCTGAGCATCGGCGCAGCTCTCCGCGGTCTGAAAACCCGCTGGGCAGCTCTTGTCGGACTAATCCTGGCCTCGGTCATTCTGTTTGTGGAGTTTCCCAACCAGCTGACTTTGTTGCAAATCACCTTGTCCCTGCTTCTCTACGCCGGATATGCAGCCCTGAAAATACGGAACCGCAGCGCAGGGCTTGCCATAGCCTGCCTGCTCGTCTTTCCGGTTCTCGGAAGTGCAGCCGCCTTTGGTCTTTATCTGGCCTTTTTGCTGACCGATCTGACCGAAAGCCGCCGCATCGGTTCGTGGATTTATAGCGCCGTAGGGCTGTTCCTGAGCATTCTTTTCCCATACCTGTGGAGCGAAGGCATCAGTTATCTTGATGAAAATCAGCGCCAGTTGTTCCGTATGGATGCCCTGTCGTTTGTACTGCCCCTGCTGCCGATAGTTCATCTGTTCTGTAAATCGAAAGCAAACACCACAGACATAAAACATCCGGCAGTGGAGTGGGGCTGCCATCTGGCCGCAGCCCTCATCATACCGGCCTTATTCCTGATACAGAAAGGAAAAATAGCGCAGAAAGAAGACCTCTATCACATGGAGCAGGCAGCCGAAGAAGGCGATTGGAGTACCGTGTATCAGCTGGCCAACGCCAACCGGCCCAATTATACGGACTTGCAGCTGAGATATGCGTTGCTGGCCGAAAGTGAAGCCGGAACGCTGGCCGACAATCTGTTCTTCTATCCGGTGACCTCAACGGATAATTTCTACTTCAATCGGAAAACAGAAGTGATCCCTGCTTTCTTCAATGCCTTGTTTTATAAAAGTGTAGGGGTGGGTGACGAATATATGCATCAGATTTTTGAAATGGGCGTGCAGAATCATGCTTCGGCTTCAGCCCGCACCATCCGCCATCTCACCGAAGCTGCCATCATGCAAGGCGACAAGGCACTGGCGCGCAAGTATTTTGACATCGCTTGTCGAAGCCAGAAGGAACAGCAATGGACCGAGCGCACCGCACAAAAACTGAACGAACTGAACAGCACACAGGTCACAAAAGATTCTGTGCCGGACCGCTCGGGTTATTTTATCGGTTCCTATGCTCCCAAACTGGAATTCACTTATATGGCTCTGGACGACAGTACCAACACCAAGCGCATCAATCTGATGCTTTGCAGTTTCCTACTTGAAAAGGATATGGGACGCTTCAAACAGGCTCTGAGCATGTATCGGGAACTTTTCCGGCAGCATCTGCCCAACGCTTATGCAGAAGCGTATCTGCTGGCCAATATGGACGACCGGAACTATGTATTGCCGTTTGATGTGCCGCAAAATAAGATGCAGGATTGGATGAATTATCTGCAACTCCTCAGCGAGGACCGTATCGGAGAAATCAACCAGCAGTATTCCAATACGTATTGGTATTATTATCTGTATTCGAATGCCCAGGCAGCAAAGCAACAATAAAGGGGCCACGGATTGGGAAAAGAAATCCGGAAGCCTTTAAAATCGAAAGCCTCAAACCGACTCTTGTCTGTTCGGTTTGAGGCTTTTTCCGTATGAAAAAACTAGAACGTTTTAAATCCGAATCCAGAAGTCCTGTGAGCATGCAATAAGGAGCAGAAGCTCAAACAGATGGAAAGAAGCTTTTAGCATGAGAAAATCATTGTGATAAAATTCAAAAACGGTGCTGATGATTTTTTCATTTCATCAGCACCGTTTTCAAAGGAGATTCCGGGGCATTTTCTAAAGATTTTCGGAAGATGGGGGAATTCTTGGAGTTTTCCGAATATTCTATTTAACATAATACTGATTATACACAAAAATGTCAGAAGTAAAAAAACGCACATTTCCGGAGCGTTTCACAAATATAATAAAAAATCAGCGCTTTTGCAAATGACTTGCAGAAAGCGCTGATTCTCTTGCTTATATCTGTTCTCAGATTTTTCTTAGTCTTTCAGGGCACCGATAATCTCGTTTACACTGCTGTAGCCGTGCTTGTCGAGATATTCGTTGATTCCCTGAGCCACCTTCACGGTAATGGCCGGATCAATGAAATTGGCAGTACCGATCTGAATGGCGGTAGCTCCTGCCAACAGGAACTCGATGGCATCGGTAGCGTTCATAATACCGCCCAATCCGATAATCGGCACGTTTACGGCTTTGGCCACCTGCCATACCATGCGCAAAGCAACAGGCTTCACAGCCGGACCGCTCAGTCCGCCAGTTGCAATGGAAAGCACCGGTCTTTGCTTTTCGATATCAATGGCCATACCCATCAGGGTGTTGATCAAGCTCAATGAATCTGCTCCGGCATCAACCACGCTCTTGGCGATGGAAGCAATGTCGGTTACATTGGGCGACAGTTTTACGATCAAAGTCTTGTGATAAGCCTCACGCACTGCCTTAACCACGCTGGCAGCACCCTCAGGAGTCACTCCGAAAGCCATACCGCCCTGTTTTACGTTCGGACAGGAGATGTTCAGCTCAATGGCCGGAATATGCTCCAGCTCGTCAATACGGGCTGCACACTCGGCATAATCCTCAGGACAGGAACCGGACACATTGACAATCATATTGGTGTTGATGTCCTTAATCTGCGGATAAATGTTCTTGCAGAAATAATCCACTCCCTTGTTCTGCAATCCAACGCAGTTGAGCATTCCCGATGCGGTTTCAGCCATACGCGGATAAGGATTTCCCTCACGCGGGTTCAGTGTGGTTCCCTTAACGATGATACCACCCAAGTCTTCCAGATTGATGAAATCTGCAAACTCCAGACCGTAGCCGAATGTACCGGAAGCGGTCATCACCGGATTCTTCAGATCCAGTCCTCCAATCTTTACTCTTAAATCTGCCATAACAACTTTTCAATATTAAATACCGGACCTTCTTTACATACACACACATGACCTTCCTTGGTGTTCTCCACGCAGCACAGACAGGCTCCCACACCGCAGGCCATCATATTCTCGAGCGAAACCTCACAGTCGATGTTGTTTTCCTTGGCGTACTTGGCCACAGCCTGCATCATCGGTTTCGGTCCGCAACAATAGATGCGGTCGTAGCGCACCTGCGACAGGATAGAATGCTGGGTCACAAAACCAGCTTCGCCCATGCTTCCGTCGTTGGTTGTGATATGCACCGGACCATACTCACGGAACAAGTCCAACTCCAGAAGATCGGAAGCCGAGCGTGCTCCCAACAGGAACTCCGGCTCATAACCCTGCTCCTTCAGCGTGCGGCCCAGATAGAGCATCGGTGCAGTTCCCACACCGCCTCCAACCAGTAGCAGACGCTTTTCTTCAGCACCGGGCTTTGAGAAGGAATTACCCAAAGGAATCACGGTGTTCAGCACATCGTTTGGCTTCAACTCGGCCAGATGGGCAGTACCTTCACCGACTACCTGAACCAGAAACCATACTTCGTTTTTCTCGCGGTCGACGTTGTTGATGGAAATAGGACGGCGCAGGAAAGTGGCCGGCGAATTGTCCACACGCAGTTCGGCAAACTGTCCGGGAAGCATCTCAGGAAGAGGCTCACGGCTTGTGGCTTTCAACAAAACATACCGATCATTTAAATTTACATTTTCTGTAATGATCAGATCTAATATATACTTCTTCATTTCTGTTGTTTTTGGAATTCTCTTGCAAAGATAAGAAATAAAACTGGATTTATTATAATAAGGAAAGAGAGTCTTCAGCAGAGCAGTCCCGGAGAAGCGAAAAAATGCGCTTTCGTGATATGCTCAAATTTCCGTTTTTGCGTACAAATATACGGTCGACTCCATTTTTTCAAGTCTCAGAGCGTGTTTTTATATCTATTACCCAATCAATCAGAACTTTAAGCCGTTTTTTCTGAAAAGAAAAACATTTCATCTGGAATTTGAATGTTAAAATCGCGAAAAAGCGCCCGAAAACTCACGATTTTGTAGATAATTATCGCGAAAAAGTCTCGTAAGTACCGTCATCGAAGAAGATTCTGATTTCAACAATCTTTCGCTCCGGTTTGTCAATGATTTTCACATACTCTTTTGGTACCACCGAAGCTGCCGCTGCCTGCGCTGCTGAAGCATTCGACAGCTGTTGCACATTATCGCCGCTATTCGACAGAGATATACCATCCTCAAAATCGGACCCATTACTTTTGTTGCCCGAAGCATCAGCGCCTTCGGTATACATATTGCCTTCGCCAAACATCAGCCAACTGATATTGATGTTGGGGAAACGTTTGTGGATGGCATTGACATGATTGTTCGTCGGATTCGTCTTTCCGTTGAATATATTCGATAAGGAAGCCGGAGAGATGTCCAATGCAGCAGCAAATTCCTGCTGTGTCATTCCCTCCTTCTTCATAAGCTCCATAATTCTATCCTTCATTGTTCTAAATCTTTTGTTCACAAAGATAAACAAAAGAACGGAGGTGAGCAAGAAAAATGAATTTATTTTTCTGAATCTTCAATTTATATTTTACAACCATAAATATTTATAGATATGAATCAAACGGCCTCAAAGAAGCGTTTACATACGTAAATGGAATGTGAATTCACAGATAATCATTGAATTAAAGCTTTAATAAAAATAAAATTCACGTTGGTGCTCTCATGCTTATGCTATTGGTTTTATACACTTTCACTTTTGTGATCAGAATATTCAAAAATACAGACATAATTATTAATAGTTCAGCGCTATAAACCTCATAAAGTACTGGGTTTCACTCTATTAAAGATATAATAAAATGCTGTATTTTTATTCATTTACATATTCCTATCGTTTACATTTATATTTATAAACATAATTGAGAGAAATAACGCCTTTTTGCTGAATATAGAGCTAATGAAGTCGAATTTACAAATGTAAAACTACAGATATTTATATTTTAGATTTATGTTTATAAAGATAAATCACCTCATTTTACTCCCCCACCCGTTTTATCTGAGTAAGAAACCAGAGGGACAAAAACAAACAAAAGCGCGCCAGAACTTCCCGTAGGAGGGTTCTGGCGCGCTGAGATTTCAAAAAATAAGAACTACTTTAATGTAGGATGAAAAAAACCAAATCCTGGAGCAATTGCCCGGCAGACGTGTTTCCGGTACTCTCAATACCCTTGGAACGTATATCAGCGTTTCTGATCTCTGAAATGATCTTCATCACCTTCACACCGGTATATTTCTTCATGGCGGGAAGTATATTGCGGCTCACCTGCCACTTGGGCTGCTCCAGCCATTGTGCTATGGATTCTTCTGTTTTTTGCGGAGCGTAGTATGCTTGCATCAGATTAGAGTAGAAATTAAAGAGAACAGACAACGTAACCTGAAGAGAGAAGGATTTGGGGTTACTGTTGTAATATTTTACGATCAGATTGGCCTTGTAGACATCTTTCTCGACCAGGGCATTCAGCAGCTCGAAATTGTTAAACTCCTTACTCACGCCCACCCGGGTCTCTACATCCTCTGCTGTGATGAGGTTGCGGCCTCCGGAAACGGCTACAGTCAGTTTGTCCAATTCTCCTGCCAGACGGCATAAATCACTGCCCACATAGTTGCTCAGGATAAGAGCGGCCTGCGGCTCTATTTGAAAGCCCTGACGCTTGAGATAGGAACTGACGAAGACCGGAAGCTGGGTGTCGTACAAGCGGCGTGATTCGTACAGAATGCCTTTGTTTTTGATCTCCTCAGCGATTTTCTTACGACGGTCCAACGATCCGTTTTTATGACAAAAAATCAAAATCGTGGACGTCTGTGGCTTCTGGAGATATTCAGCCAAACGGTCCTTGTCATCGATGTGCTGAGCCTCTTTGACCAGCACCACCTGATGGGTTGCCATCACCGGAAAACGCCGCGCAGCGTCAATCACGGTATTCATGCTGGTGCCCTGTCCGTAGAGGATTGTCAGGTTGAAATCCCGCTCTTCGGGAGTGAGCACCGTGTCGACAATATAGTCGCTAATCTTATCTATATAATAGGGTTCCTCACCCATCAGATAATACACCGGGCAGAAATCCTTGGCGCGTACCCGGCGCACTATTTCCTCGTATGTGATCTCCTGTTGTTTCGCTGCCATCTTACCAATCGAACTTCAAATGTTTTACGGTGGTACGGTTGTCCCGAATCAGTTCCAGCGCGGAGATTCCGATCTGCACATGATCGTGAACAAAGCTGCGCGTCACCATACGGTCGCTCTCGCTTGTTTTAACGCCCTCTGGAGTCATCGGATTGTCCGAAACAAGGAGAAGTGCTCCTGTGGGAATATGATTGGCAAATCCGCAAGTAAAGAGCGTTGCGGTTTCCATATCCACCGCCATGGCCCGTGTCTTGCGCAGATAGTCCTTGAACTGTTCGTCGTGCTCCCAGATGCGGCGGTTGGTGGTGTATACGGTTCCGGTCCAGTAATCATGCCCGGCATTACGCACTGCCGTAGAAACGGCTCTCTGAAGCATGAACGCAGGCAATGCGGGCACCTCTGGCGGATAATAGTCATTCGACGTACCTTCGCCCCGGATGCCGGCCAAAGGAAGCACCAGATCGCCCAAATGAGTCTTGCCGGAGATTCCGCCGCACTTGCCCAGGAACAGGCATGCCTTCGGAGCGACCGCCGAGAGCAGATCCATCACAATCGCCGCATTCGGGCTTCCCATACCAAAATTAATGATGCTGATATCCTGACCATGTGCCACACGCATGTTGGCCTCATAGCCCGGTTTTTCCACGCCACAGAGCTCGCAAAAGATATCCACATAGTTATTAAAGTTTGTCAGCAAGATATACTCACCAAAATCCTCCAGTTTACTCTGGGAGTATCTGGGAAGCCAATTTCTCACGATTTCATCTTTCGTTTTCATAAAAACACTAATTTTGCAGTCTGAAATAAATATGTTGTACTTTCTAAACCTAGCATTCCATGGCTGAATTGAAGTTACCCGCCTACAACGCGAAAGTGGTTGTGAAGGACGGGAAAAGAAATATCTTTGACCCTCTGCGTCGGAAATACGTGGCACTGACTCCCGAAGAATGGGTACGCCAGCACTTTATCAATTTCTTGATTTCCTGCAAGGGTTATCCGGGTTCTCTGCTGGCCAACGAGATAGCCATCACCCTGAACGGCACTTCCAAGCGCTGTGACTCGATTCTGTTCGACCGCCAGGGGCAGCCTCAGATGATTGTGGAGTATAAGGCCCCGACGGTGAAGATCACCTCCAAAGTCTTTGATCAGATAGCCCGGTATAATATCGTCCTGAAAGTGAAGTTCCTGATTGTCACCAACGGTATAGACCATTACTGCTGCAAGGTGGACTACCAGAACAACCGATGCGTCTTTCTTCAGGACATCCCCGATTACGAGGAGTTGGCCTGCCTATAAATCGAGCAGGCGAAGCGGATTATACGATATGTTGTGATCGTAAATATCACTGCCCTCCTCTTTCTTGATCCAGTTTACTACCCGGATGGTCAGCGGCAAGACAATGATTTCATATAGGGTCTTCAGGAGAATCTGAATGAGCATCATCAACAGCAGTTCCCTGACCGCGATCAGTCCTCCAAAAGCAATTGGGAAAAATACCAGTGAGTCGGCCGTTTCGCCGACAACGGTTGAAAGCACGGCTCTCAACGAAAATTGTTTTCCATGGCACGCCAGCTTCATCCGGCTCATCACGTAGGCATTCAGGAACGAACCTACCAGAAACGCGGATAAGCTGGCGACAACAATTCTGGGCGCCAGCCCGAAAATAAAATTAAAACTCTCTGCCCCGTTCCAGAAACGGGCCGACGGCAGCCATACGGCCAACTGTCCCATCATGACGACAAAGAAATTCATCAGAAAGCCGCTCCAGATAATCAGACGCGCTTTCTTGAATCCCCACACTTCTGCAATGCAGTCATTGATAATATATGAAACGGGGAACACAAGCAACCCGCCTGTAATAGTCAGTCCCCACAAATCAATAACCTTGGTTTCCAGCAGATTGGCTGTGATGAGACAAACATTAAACAAGATGCCCAATAGCATGAAAGGCACCGATACCTTCTCCTTCATAGCACAAATATTTACTGTATAAAAACACGAACTTCCCGACATACTGTCCGTCTGCCGGGAAGTTTCTATAAAATCAAAACTTATTCTTCTGTCTTGCGACGACGGCGCTTCGGCTTCTCCTCCACGACCTTCTGCTCGAGTTTCACGCCGGCCAGCTCCGGGTCGATCATGATTCTACCGCAATATTCGCAAACGATAATTTTCTTACGCATTCTGATATCCAGCTGTCTCTGAGGCGGGATCTTGTTGAAGCAACCGCCGCAGGCATCACGCTGCACGTAAACGATACCCAGTCCGTTACGGCTGTTCTTGCGGATGCGCTTGAATGCAGAAAGAAGTCTTGGCTCAATAGTCGTTTCGAGGTTCTTGGCCTTTTCACGCAACTTCTCTTCCTCAGCTTTGGTTTCCGAGATAATCTCATCCAACTCAGACTTCTTGATGTCCAGGTCAGTACGTCTCTCGGTCATATCTTCCGTGCAGCGCTGAATTTCGTTGTTCTTGTGCTCGATAGCCACATTTGCTTCACGGATTCTCTTTTCATTCAGTTCAATATCGAGAGTCTTGAACTCAATTTCCTTGTTGAGTGATTCGTACTCACGATTGTTACGCACATTGTCCAACTGAGTCTTGTATCCCTCAATGGCAACATGATTGGCTTCGATCTGAGTTTTTCTGTTGGCAATATCTCTCTTTGCCTCCACGATCTCGTTCTGTATTTTCTCAATACGGGTTGCGAGTCCCTCGATTTCGTCTTCCAGATCTTGCACTTCCAATGGCAATTCTCCTCTTAATGTACGGATCTTATCAATCTCAGACAACATGGTTTGCAATTGATAAAGATTCTTCAGTTTCTCCTCAATAGAAAGGTCCATCGGATCTTTTTTTGTGTCTTTAGCCATACTTTTTATTACAAATATTTAATTGGATTTGTATTCAGCGAGGTGATGTACACCGGAACACCGGGACATGCATCCGCTATGATTGAATAAATGATTTCTTTGGTATATTGTTCGCTCTGGTAATGCCCCAGCACTCCGATCTGGATATCCTGGTCATGCCCAAAGTATAAATGATATTTCATCTCTCCGGTCAGGAAGGCATCCGCTCCGATTTCCAGAGCCTGTTCGAGCAGGAAATCGCCTGCTCCGCCGCAAATCACGACTTTCCGGATCGGTCGGTCCAGCACTTCATTGTGCTGCAAGCAGTCCACCCGGAATGTTTCCTTCACCCGCTGGAGAAAATCGGAGGCATCTTCCGGCACCGGAACGGTAGCCACTACTCCACTGCCCGCCAATACGTTATGGGTATCATCGCCGATGGTCACCTGTACCATTCTGGGCTGGAGCAGACGTACATCCTCCAATCCTAACTTGTCCGCAATCTTATAGTTCACCCCGTCCTCCGAGTTGTCCAGATTGGTATGGGCGGAATAGATTGTCAGATTGTGCTTGATTGCTTTCATGACACAACGCTCCACCATCGTGCGGCCGGTGATTCGTTTCAATCCTCCGAAAAGCAGCGGATGATGGGAAATGACCAGATTACAGCCCAGTGATATGGCTTCGTCCAGCACTTCCTCGGTTACGTCAAGACACAATAAAGCCCCTGATGCTTCCACCTCTGTCAGTCCAACTTGCAGGCCGGCATTATCATAGCTCTCCTGTAAGGGCAGAGGCGCGAATTTTTCAAGGGCATATAATATTTCTCTTATTTTCACGCTTCAAGAAATTTTTGTCCAAAGATACAAATTCAAAACGAGAAATCTTCTTACGAAGAATCAGTTTTTTGAAAAATTAACACGCAAAATTTTCAGAACATATCCATTTCATTGTATTTGTCTTCCTTATAAACGAAATGTGACTGCAAAATCTGGTATTTGTCAAACGAGCGGAGGGCCGCCAGCCTGATGGTCATGACCACCGACAGCAGAGACGATGCCAGGGTGATGACTACAATCATGATCTGATATTTGATGGCCACATCCGGGTCGCTTCCTCCCAGAATCTGACCGATCATGGTTCCGGGCATCGACACGATGCCCAGCACGGTCATATTGGCAATGCAAGGCGAAAACGATTTCTCAATGGCTTCGCACAGAAAAGAACGTGTAGACTCAAAATGTGTGGCCCCGTTGCCCAGCAGGTAGTAATAAAGTTGCTGTTCGCGCTGCAAACTGCGGTAATAAGTGCTCAGAGCCACCACATTGACAGTGAGCATATTGCCCAGCAGCAGTCCCATTATCGGAATGAAATAGCGGGCATCAAACGGATTGTCCATGCCCAGCACCAGCACCAGAAAATAGAAACCGATGGAGAATGCCGAAACGGCCAGCGCCACAAACATGGGCAAGAGCAGCACCTTGCGGCGCAATCCGGTGCGCTCGATAAAGGTATAGGCGGCAACAAGAATCATGACGAGCACCCACAGGGTGTTGACCCAGGGATTGTTCCACTGGAACAGATAGCGGAAATAGACTCCCATGAGGAAGAGTTGCACGCACATCCTCACCGTGGCCCATAAGGTGGGCTTGAAGAGGCGGCTCTTGATATACCACAAATAGCAAAAAGGAATCAACATGAGGAGCATGCCTATGGCCATCCCCTCCCATCCTATATTTAATGTCTGCATCTTTCAGAGAATAATAGTTCGATCACAATGCGAAAAGAAATTCGGGTCGTGCGACACCACAACCAGCGTGCTTCCGCGTTCCTGAAGCTGTTTCATGAGCTTCACCACTCTTTCCGAAGCTTCTGCATCCAGTCCGGATGCCGGCTCGTCGACCAGACAAACCGGCTTATGGAGCATGGCCATGACGGCCAGCATGATGCGCTGACGCTGTCCGCCCGAAATCTTATGCACCTTGCGGTGGTATAGCTGACGGTCCAGCCCCAGCAGATCCCACCAGGAAAAGAGTTCGTCTTCTGTAAACGGCAAATGACGGTTGGCGTGCAGTTCAAAGGGCAGACGGATCAGGCCGCGCACGCTCTCTACCGGAAAATTCAGATCCTGAGGCAGATAAGCCATCTTTTTACGGATGTCCATCACGGTGGCCGGCTCCAGCAGCACCCCGTCAATCCGGATGCTTCCCTGAGACAGGGGGACAAACCCCAGCAGTGCCTTCAGCAGAGAGCTTTTGCCACAACCGGACTTTCCGGAAATGCCAACCAGTTCCCGGGGACGGATGTGTTCTGTGATGTCATTCAGTATGAGCTGTTTCCTGAAACTTAAACTTACGTGATCCAATTGAATCATACCTTTGATTTTTATTCGGTCATTTGGATAAACTGCGGAAAACTATCCGTAGCAGAATACAAAGATACGACATATTCTTGAAATGCACCGGATTTCCGGCGTATGAATTGCACGATTTCTGTTTTAAATTCCTGCCGGAGCCGCCTCTCCTTCCCGGTCCCTTCCGTTCTTGTATTCGGTTCATCGCCGGAAAAGCCCCCTTCATCCATCTATCATGCGGTCTGGTCGGTTTTCCCCTTTTCTTTTATCCTGACCCGCTGTATTTTTGCCTCAGAATATTCCTAAGGAATGTTCTCTGTTACCCGTCTTTCATAGTTCCTCCGCCTGTCTGCAGTCAGGCGGAGGTTTTCAGCGGGACAGCATCTTTTTCAACCGAAAACATATAACAGTATTATAATGAACAGAGTAATTATTTTATCATTTGGACTTCTGGCACTGACGGCATGCCGTTCCGAACAAGAGAAACCGACAGAACCTCTTGCCGTTCATGTGGTTCGACCGGAACAGTTTACCCAACACGGACTTCAAAGTTTTGATTTCATTTCTGAGCCTTACCGCACCACCGAACTCTCTTTCCGCGTGGGAGGCCCCGTCCGCAAGCTGGATCTCGAATGCGGACAGTTTCTGTCCAAGGGTAGCCTGATTGCGGAGATTGACCCGCGCGACTATCAGACTGCACTTCAGAAAGCCGAAGCAAACAGAAACCAGAAAAGTGCTGAATTCAAACGCATGACCAACCTTTATCACAAGAACAACGTATCCGCTTCGAGCTACGAACAGGCCAAAGCCGATCTGGAAACCGCTGAGGCCAACTACCGCGAAGCCCTGCATAATCTGCAGGACACCCGGATGACAGCACCGACAGACGGTTATGTGCAGGAAATCATGGTGGAGCGTTTTGCCGACGTGGCTCCCACACAGCCCGTGCTGACTTTCATTGACCTGTCACAGATAAAGATGAGCGTCAGCATTTCCGAAGAAATGGCTCTGGCACTCCGCAACCAGAAGGAACCGCGCTGCCGCATCGTTTTTTCCGCGAACCCCACGGATACGCTACAAGCCGACCAGATTTATGTCACACACACCACTTCATCGGCCAATATCTCTTATACCTGCACAGCCTTACTGCGCAATGAAAACCGGCGTTTTCTGGGTGGTATGAGCGGAACGCTCTTTTTTGACATGCCCGCTCAAAAAAGCAGCAGTCTGAGCCTGCCTCTGAACGTGGTGTGTCACGACCCGATCAAAGGAAGTTATGTTTGGACCGTGGGACCCGACCAATGCGCCCAGAAAACATGGATCACCACAAGAGAGTTGACCACCGGTAACCGTATTGAAGTCATCAGCGGACTGCAACCGGGGCAACAGGTCATCACCGGTAATTTCAACAATCTTTCACCCAACCGTCGGATAACCATCAAATAAACCAAAGACATGAAGAATTTAACCAAATATTTTCTGAACAACAAGGCTTTCAGCTGGCTGATTCTTTGTCTGTTCCTGATTGGAGGAGTTCTGTCGTATGTGCAAATGGGCAAACTGGAAGACGCTCCTTTCACCATCAAACAGGCAGTGGTGACCACGCCTTATCCCGGAGCCTCGGCCCAGGAAGTGCAGGAACAGGTCACGGACAAGCTGGAGGAATCCATACAGTCGCTCGGCGAGCTGTATTATCTGAAAAGCGACAACCGGGCCGGAATGTCCAAAATTACGGTTTACGTAAAAAAAGAAATCCGCGCCAACGAGATGCAACAGCTGTGGGACAAGCTGCGCCGCAAGGTGAACGATGTGCAGAATCAGCTGCCCGAAGGAGCCGGTCCGTCAGTTGTAAATGATGATTTCGGAGACGTGCTGGGCGTGTTCTACGGACTGAGCAGTCCCACCCATTCTTACCGCGACATGGACAAAGAAGCCAAAAAGCTTAAAGACAAACTGCTCAGCGTGCAGGATGTGGCACGGGTGGAAATCTTCGGTCTGCCCACTCCGGTCATCGAACTTGAGGTGAATCCTTCTGTTCTGTCACAGTCCGGCATCACACTGACTCAAATAGCTCAGGCCTTTGAACAGCAGAACAAGATAGTGGATGCCGGCGGCATAGAGACCTCGACCAACCGGATCCGTATCGACACACGGGGCGTGTTCAGCAATCTGGAAGAAATCCGCCAACTGACCATTACCGGAAAAGACGGTTCCACCTACAGGTTGGCAGACATTGCCCAGATTCATGAGTCTTACAGCCGAACACCCCGAAACGCCATGTATCTCAACAACCAACCCGCCATCGGTCTGGCTATTTCCACAGTTTCCGACGGTAATGTCGTGGATATGGCCATACGCGTAAAGGAAGTGTTGGAGGAAGCACAGAAACAACTGCCCGAAGGATATCTCATCAGCCCGATTTACGACCAGGGACACGAGTCAGACGTGGCCAACCAAGGGTTTATCATCAATCTGATTCTCTCGGTCATTACCGTGGTGGCCGTACTGCTGTTCTTTATCGGCATCAAAAACGGATTCCTGATCGGCAGCGGACTAATCTTCTCCATCTTCGGTACTTTGATCTATATGAATGCCACCGGCATTGCCTTGCAACGTATGTCGCTGGCTGCCATCATCATTGCCATGGGAATGCTTGTAGACAACGCCATTGTGGTTTACGACTCGGCCCTGATCAACATGGAGCGCGGCATGCGCAAGCGCCCTGCCATTCTGAAAGCAGTGTCAACGGGAGCCATGCCTTTGCTCGGAGCAACGCTGATTGCGATTCTTACCTTCCTGCCGGTATATTTGTCGCCTCACATTACGGGCGAGATCCTCTCCTCTCTGTTTCTGGTCATCGCCGTATCGCTTTTCCTGAGCTGGGTTCTGGCCATCACGCAGAATGTATTCTTCATTCAGGAGTTTGTGCGCCGCCCCAAACAGGGAAGACAAAATGCCGAACTGTTCTCCGGAAAGTATTATGACGGTTTTCGAAAGCTGCTGCGTGGATGCATCCGTCACCGCTATCCGCTCATCGCCGTACTGGTCGGACTGTTGTACCTCTCTTATATCGGCTTTCAGACCGTGCCCAAACAGTTCATGCCTCTGCTCAACAAACAGTATTTCACCATGGAAATCTGGTTGCCCGAAGGAACTTCCTTCGACCGTACCCGGGCATTCACCTATGAACTGACCGATTCGTTAAGCCGGTACCCCCATGTACGCCAGCTGTCTTCCTTCATCGGACAGACCCCTCCCCGCTTCTACCTGGCCAATACGGCTTATGGTCCGCAAAGCAATTACGCACAGATATTGGTAGAGACAGACACTCCGGAAGAAGCCACTGCCCTGCGCCAACATCTGGAACAGAAAATGCCTGCGGCCTATCCCGAAGCTCTGATCAAGGTGAACAGTTTTGAAATCAACTCCATCCCGCAGGCTTTGATCGAAGCACGCTTCTGCGGTCCGGACCCGGCAGTGCTCGATTCGCTGACGCAGGTGGCTCTGGAAGTGATGCGAAAAAATCCGCATGTAGTGCGCGCCCGCAACGAATGGGGCAACATGGCTCCCAAACTTTGTGCAGACTATAACCCGGTCAAGGGCGGAAAGATTCAGGTGCAACGGCAGCACATGATGCAGTCGGTCAAGAGCATACACGACGGAGTAACTGTCGGCGTGTTCCGCGACGAGAACGATCAGGTGCCGGTCATGCTGTATTGCAGTTCCGATACGGAACCTACGCTCGCAGAATTGCGCAACTGGCCCGTTTGGAACGGAAAGCAGTCTGCTCCACTGGCACAAGTAACCGACAGCATCCACATTCAGTGGGAATACCCGCTGATGCGTACCTACAACCGACAGTTGAGCATGGCAGCCCAATGTGATGTTGCTCCGGGACACACCATGAGTGAGGTTCATTCGGAAATCCGTGACGAAATCGAAAAGATCCGTCTGCCCGAAGGATATTCCTTCTTCTGGGATTCACAGTTCAAGGATCAGGGCGAAGCCATGGAAGCGCTCTTCAAATATTTCCCGCTGGCTCTTGTAGCCCTCATTGTGATTCTCGTGGCTCTGTTCCGCAATTTCCGACAGCCGTTGATCATCTTCCTGGTACTTCCGTTATCAGTCATCGGTGTCGTATTCGGTCTTTGCGTGACCGGTTTCCAGTTCGGATTCTTCTGTATTGCAGGATGGTTGGGTCTGCTGGGTATGATCATCAAGAATGTGATCGTACTGCTCGACGAAACCAACAGTCTGAAAGGCAGCGGACTGAGCGACTATCAGGCCATTATCGAAGCTACGGTGTCGCGTGCCCGTCCTGTACTCATGGCAGCACTGACCACAGTCTTCGGCAGCATTCCCCTGCTGTTTGACGTAGCCTTCGGCGGTATGGCAGCCACCATCGTGTTCGGACTGACCTTTGCCACCCTGCTTACGCTTGTTGTCACTCCGGTGCTTTACTGCATCTTCTACCGGGTATCTCCCACTGGTGGAAAATAGTCCCGGTCCTATATAATATAACGTGAGTTCGACGAATTCAGAACAATGCAAGCTGTGTGTCAACCGTTCGTGAAACATTGATACACGGCTTCTTTGGAAAGCAACAATATGCAGCTATACCAGAAAGAAGGTTGACGATAAAGTTATCAAAAGCTCTATGCCTTGAATGTTCCACTTGTGCTATATTTTTGAGTTCGTCATTGACAGTTTCGATAATGGCTCTTTTCCTCAGGAGTAATTTGTCTGAAAGTGGTATCAATGATCCTTTCATATTGCTTTTCAGTTTGGTTATAAGTTGTATGCCGTCAACGAATAGTCTTTCAAATAGATTCTTGCCGATATATCCTTTATCACCAACAAGTTTCCCATAGATAAATTCCACAAAAGACTTGTATTCAAGAGATTTACGGTCATCCACATCTCCGGGAGTAATCATGAAGTTCAGAAGTTCTCCACACTCGTTGCATATCAGATGCAGTTTGAATCCGAAGAACCAGCCCATGGAACATTTTCCTCTTTGTGCTATTCCCTTGAACGTTTTATGGATATGGATTCTCTGGTTCTTGCATACCCGTAAGGGGGTACTGTCAACGAAACTGATGCCTGTGCACTTGCCCAAAAGCACCTTCTTGATAAACAGAGCCAGTGGGATAGCCACCTCTTTTTCCAGTTCAACAAAACGGTTATAAGAAACAACCTTTGGAAAAAGATGCCGCATATGCTTGCAGACCTTTTCCAGATAGAAATGCTTCAGACAACGGTATCCCGAATCATGAAAAAGAATCAAGATGAGCATGATTTCTGCCTTGGACATGGTGGAATCACGGTGATATTTGCGTTTTGTTGCCGGCTTAAGCGTATATTTTGTCATCATGGCATCAAAAAACTTGCAGAATTCATCTGCCATACAAAATAATTCTATAACTTTGCTTTCGGTGATCATAGCGATTATTGTTTGTAAATCTTTGTAATTCAGCACTATAAAGATACAGCAATTTTCGCTAATCACCAATTTTACAAGTACTTATAATTCATCGAACTCACGTTAATATATAATAAGGTGTGATATGATGAAAACAAAATATTTCTGCACTCTGCTGTCTTTAACAGCGTGCATCCCTCTTTTTGCACAAGATTTCTTATCTTTGCAACAATGCCGCCAGATGGCGTTGGACTACAATCAGGACCTGAAGGCTGCCTCTCATGAGATTGCTGCCACAAAGGCACTGCACCAGTCGGCCAAGGCAGATCTGTATCCGAAACTTTCTGCCAGCGGCAATGCGTCCTATACGGGAAATCCCCGGGAATTTACCTGGACGAAAAGTGAAACGCCCTGGACCATCCGCGGGAAACACGGTCAGTATGGAGTGGGCGTCACGGTAGAGCAACCTCTTTATCAGGGAGGAAAGCTGAAGGCACAAGTCCGCAAGTCTGCCGTAGAACAGGAAAAGGCCCAGCTTTATGCAGAACTGACCAGCAGTGAAGTCCTACTGGAAACAGACCGGGTTTATTGGAATTTTGTGGCCAGCCAAGAGCTTCTTCAGGTGGCCGAACAATATTTCCACACCGCGGATTCTCTGACACAGACCATAGAGGAACGTGTTCGGGAACGGCTGATAGACCGCAGCGACTTGCTGATGGCTGAGGTAAAACGAAACGATGCCGCCTATCAGTTGAGAGAGGCCCGGCGCAACTGGGAAGTGGCCCGCATGACGCTGGCGTCCTTTATCGGACGAACAGACCGCGAGTCGGTACGTACGGATTCAGTAGTGACTCCTCTGTATCGCTTTATGCCGGAACCCATGCACACCGACAGTATGGTGCTCGCCCGTCCGGAATACAATCTGGCGACACGGCAGATAGATCTGCAAACCCACCAGACAAAAATCAACCGGTCACAGTTCCTCCCCCAGTTCTCGGTAGGTGCTACCGGCCAATACAGTTCTCCGGGCTATAATTTCCGGCCGGACATGGATCCCAACTATCAGGTTTATGCCAAACTGAGCGTACCGGTTTTTGAATGGGGCAAGCGCAAGCATCAGCATACCGCCGACCAATGGCGCACGGAAACGGCACGCGAACAGGCGAGCAAGGTGCGCGATCAGGTATTGTTGGAGATGCAGGTCACGGCACACAATCAGGAGGAAGCCGTCAAGCAGGTGGCTCTCACGGAAAATTCTCTGGACAAGGCCCGTGAAAACAGTCTGCTGGCTCTGGACCAGTATCAGGAAGGTCTGGTTTCCATCACCGAGGTGCTCGATGCGCAGATTTACTATCTGGAAGCGCGTAAAAACTTTGTCAAATCCAAATACAATGCCCAAATAGCCCGAAGCGAATATCTGAAGGCTTGCGGCAATTTCAGTATGTAATCATTCTATGGAACTCTTTTCAGCACAAAAGCACAAGTATCTGGGCGATCTTCTGCTTTACTCATTCTTAGGATGCATATCCTACTTTATTCTGGTCAAATTCAGTAATATCTCCTTGCGACTGCAGGAAGGAATCATACAGGTGCAGGTCTTTGCAGCCTTCCTCTTCCTGTTCAACGGGGTCGGTATGAGTATCCGTTATACGACGGAACGGCTGAAAGCACGGAGTTCCTATCGTCAGAAAAACCGCCGTTGGTTTGCGTGGTCGGTTGTTGTGGCTGCCCTCTGCATGTTGCTCATCAACTACGGGCTGATGGTTACCGCCAAACTGATGATCGGACTGCCGCATCCCTTCCGCACCCAGCGCGGCGGACTGAACATGCTGTTGCTGGTGTGGCTCATCGAAATGGTCATCATAGCTCTTTCCATGAGTAACCATTTCTACAAGGATCTGGCAGGCCTTTACAAAAAGGCCAAGGATCTGGAGCAGGCCAATCTACAGGCACGCTACACGGCGTTGCAAAAGCAGCTCAATCCCCATTTCCTGTTCAACAGTCTGAATGTGCTGATTTCCGAGATTGAATATAATCCGGCAAATGCTGTGGTCTTTACGCGTAATCTGTCCGACACCTACCGCTACATCCTGCTCTCGCAAGACAAGAAACTGGTACCGCTGGAGGAAGAGCTTCGCTTTCTGGACACCTACATCAATCTGCACCGGACCCGTCTGGGAGAATGCATCAACGTACAGTCGTCCTTACCCGAAGACGTGCTGGACGAACGGGTACCGCCGCTCACCTTGCAGCTGCTGGTGGAGAATGTCATCAAGCACAACATCATCAGCATGGGGCGCCCGATGACCATCACCCTCGGCACCGAACGGCAGGAGGAGCAGGACTGGCTCATCATCTCGAATCCGATACGGCCCAAGCAAGGAGTAACCGGAACCGGTAAAGGTCTGGAAAATCTGTCCGTCCGCTATCATCTGCTGTGCCACAAGGATGTGGAAATCCATAAAACCGGTGATTCCTTCACCGTTAAAGTACCTCTAATTCCCTAATCTCTATCATCATGACAACAAATATTACCGCCGCTATTATCGAAGACGAGTTTCCGGCAGCCCGCCTGCTCAAGAATATGATCCAAGAGTTGCGTCCCAACTGGGAAGTGCTGCTTTTGCCGGGAACCATCGAGGAGTCCTGTGTCTGGTTCCAGAATAATCCCCAGCCCGACATTCTGTTTCTCGACATACAGCTCACCGACGGCAACTCCTTTCTTTTCATAGAAAAGGCACGTCCTCAGTGCGCCATCGTCTTTACGACGGCATTCGACGAATATGCCGTGCAGGCCTTTTCGGTAAACAGTATCGACTATCTGCTCAAGCCCATTCACAAAGAACGGCTGGAAGAGAGCATCACCCGATTTGAGAAATATCATGCGCGCCGCCTGTTCTCTCCCGAGGACAATCAGGCCTATCTGGAAAATATTCTGTCGGCCATCGGTCAGACCGGAGCGTTCCGCAAATACCGCCAGCGTTTTCTGATAACCTCGCCCCGCCGCATGTATACCATCTCCATTCCGGAGATTGCCTATTTCTATTCGGAAGACAAGATTTCGTTTGCCGTAACTTTCGACGGGAAAACCCATATCCTTGATCTCACCTTAAATAAACTGGAAGAACAACTCGACCCGGAACTCTTTTTCCGGGCCAACCGGCAGGTTTTGTTATCGGCCAACTGCATTGAACTGATTGAGCCGCACTTTAACGGCAAGATGCTCTTGCAGCTCCGTCCCAAAGCCAAAGAACAGATTCTGGTAAGCCGGGAAAAAGTCGGCGCATTGAAGATGTGGTTAAATAAATAAAAGTCCTATTGTTCGTGAATTTCTGTTTCAATGCGTCCGCGCCATGTATGTATATATCTTTCGGATATGTCGTACATGGCGTTTTTCATTTTTACAGAATAATAAATTGGGTATGACATAGATGCTTCTGAACCTGAATAACGGCCTTTTGCAGACTCATGTATGAAAAGAGAGGCTTTTCAGGTGTTTTTTCAATTTTGCAATACTCAAAAACGAGTATTTGTCCGTCCTGAATATTACCTTTTTTTGGCGATTGCGCCCTATATCTTATCTGTGTAATTTTGCAGTGTTTTTAGGAGACACACCACAAGGGTGTATAAATACATTACTAACTTTTTAGATAAGATTTTGAGAACAAAGGTTATTACACTGCTCTGCCTCTTATTAACAATCGGGGCAACTGACACAATGCAGGCACAAAAAAAGGGAATCATCAGCGGTAAGATTCTTTCAGTAACAAAAGAGATTATGGACTTTGCCACCGTACAGCTGGAGGGAACGTCCTACGGCGGAACGACCAACGACAAAGGAATCTATCATCTGGAAGCGCCGGCCGGAGAATACACACTCACGGTCAAGGCGATGGGTTACCAGACCGTAAACAAAAAAGTAACCGTTCGTTCCGGCGAGCATCAGAAAATCAATCTGAAGATTGCTCCCGCCGAAATGGCACTGGACGAGGTGCAGGTACAAGCCCGTCATACGGACCGCATCAAGAAATCGGCCTTCAATGCCATTGCGGTTGATCTGAAAGATATTGCCGGACTGAACAAGAATCTGGGCGATGCCATTGCTTCGGTTCCGGGTATCAAACTGCGCGAATCGGGTGGTGTCGGCTCGGACATGCAAGTCACACTCGACGGTTTCAGCGGCAAGCACGTCAAGGTCTTTATCGACGGAGTGCCTCAGGAAGGTGTGGGCAGTTCGTTCGGACTGAACAATATCCCCGTGAACTTTGCCGACCGCATTGAGGTGTATCGTGGTGTGGTACCGGTAGGATTCGGAGCAGACGCCATCGGTGGCATCATCAACATTGTGACCAAGCAACAGCGCCAAAGCTGGTTTGCCGATGCGGCCTATACTTTCGGCTCGTTCAACACACACAAATCCTATATAAACTTCGGACAGACCTTTCGCAACGGTCTTACTTACGAAATCAATGCCTTTCAAAACTATTCCGACAATAATTACTGGGTAGATGCTCCGGTGCTGGATTTCGAAACCGGTGCCATGAACGTAAAAAAACTGGTGCGCGTAAAACGCTTTCACGATACCTATCACAACGAAGCCATTTCCGGTAAGGTGGGTGTGAAAGGAAAGAGCTGGGCCGACCGGATGCTCTTCGGTTTCACCTTCTCAAATATGTATCAGGATGTGCAGAATGGAGTAAAACAGAAAATCGTCTATGGCGAGAAGCACCGCAAGGGACATTCCTTCATGCCTTCGTTCGAATATGCCAAGCGCAACCTGTTTACCAAAGGACTGGATGTGGTGTTCACGGCGAACTATAACCGTAATGCCACTACACAGGTAGACACCTCGCAGTATGAATACAACTGGCTGGGCGAAAAGCATCTGATGAACTCGCGCGGAGAACAATCCTACCAGCACATGCGTTCCGACAACGACAACTGGAACAGCACCCTCACCGCTAATTACCGGTTGCACGATATGCATACCTTCACCTTGAGCCATGTGTTCAATGCTTTCCACCGCAGCAACACTTCGCTGCTGGCCAAAGAAGAACAAAGCGATCCCATCGCCAAGGAAACCCGCAAGAACATCACCGGATTGTCTTACCGACTCATGCCTTCCGATAAATGGAACCTGACAGCCTTCGGAAAGTATTACCGTCAGTATGTGACCGGACCCGTTGCCGAAGACGCAACGCAAAGCAATTATGTACGCACGGAAGGAACGAATGACTTCTACGGCTTCGGTGCTGCGGGAACTTATTTCATTCTTCCGGAACTGCAGGCAAAACTATCTTACGAACGTGCCTGCCGTCTGCCAACCATTGAGGAGACTTTCGGCGACGAAGATCTGGAAACCGGAGACATCGGCATCAAACCGGAACGGAGCGACAACATCAACCTGAATCTGCTTTTCAGCAAACAGATACGCAAACACGGGCTGTTCCTAGAAGGAGGCTTCGTGTACCGCAACACAAAAGACTATATCCAGCGCCAGCTGGTTTCCCTGAGTGGAGGCAAGGAAGCGGCGGCCTATATGAACTACGGCAAGGTGCTGACTCTGGGATATAACCTGTCGGCCAAATACAATTTCAGCAAATGGCTGAGTGTAGGTGTGAACTTCACGGAGATGAATGTACGTGATAACGAAAAGATGTCCGGCACCAGTTCGGTAGCCAATCCGGGTTATAAAAGCCGGATGCCGAATCTGCCCTATCGCTTTGCCGACTCCTTTGTCACTTTCTACTGGCGTGATCTGTTCCAGAAGGGAAACACCCTTACGGTGAACTACGACAACCAGTATCTGCACCAGTTCTGCTATGTATCGGAACTCTATGGCACAAACAACAGCGACTACATGGTACCCAACCAGTTTTCACACAATCTGAGTCTGTCCTACAGCCTGCGCAACGGACGTTACACTCTGACCTTCGAGTGCAAGAATCTGACCGACGAGAAGCTTTATGACAACTTCAGTCTTCAGAAAGCCGGACGCGCCTTTTACGGGAAAATCCGTGTATTCTTTGGAAACTAAGCACAAACAGATATTATAGAATAAACAACAGAAACAATTAAAAGCATGAAAAAGAACATCCTTTTTGCCAGCATGCTGGCTTTGACTTTGGGCGGCGCGCTGACAGCCTGCTCCAGTGAAGACATAAACAATGGAACAAACGGTGGTAACGGAAATGGCTCCGGCAACGGAAGCACCGGGAAATATGTTCTGGCCACTTCGATTGTTGCCTCTAACAGCACAACCAACATCCTGCTGACCACAGATTCCCTGAATCAGGGAACAGTGACGGCAAACGGTCTGGTGAACGACGGGGCCACTTACTGGATTTTCCAGAACAACAAATATCTCTATGCACTGAACTACAATCAGGGCGAAGCCGGAACTACCCAGTCATTCATCCTGAATGTCAACGGCCAGTTGCAGAAACGCGATAACGAATATAAGGTAAAAAGATTCACTTCATACGGCCAGTACGACCAGTATATCATCACCTCGTCTACCGGCGACGGTCCGTCGGAGTGGCAGGATGCCAACGGATATATTCCCAAGAGTTTCCTGCTCTCTTATCTGGATACCGAACAGGAAACCCACGTAACCAACAACACCAAAGACAGTGTTTACCTCTCGGAAAACTTCCTGGGTAATGGAGAATACGTCACTCTGGCCGGATTGTTGCAGCATGGAGAAAAGATTTACAGTGCCGCCATTCCGATGGGACTCAGCCAGTACGGAACCATGCAAAAAAATGCCGACGGAAGTTATAAGTGGGTATTGCCGGGCAATGAAGATCTGATCAAGACCGAAGCCGGTGGAAGCGGAAGCAGTTCCTATAAGGAAAACGAGTTGCAATGGACCCAATATCCTAATGAATGCTGGGTGGCCATTTTCTCGGACAAGAGCCTGACCGACAAGAAGCTGATCCGCACCGACAAGATCAGTTATGCCTGCGGTCGCTACAAATCGCAGTATTACCAGACAATCTGGAGTGCCGACAACGGAGATGTATATGTATTCTCCCCCAGTTATGCCAAGACGATGAGCGATACACGTCAGAAAACCACACTTCCTGCCGGAGTGGTACGTATTCCGAACGGCTCTGAAGCTTTCGACGACTATTATTGCAACATCGAAGCGCTCTCGGGCGGCAAATCTTTCCTGAGCTGCTGGCACATGAGCGGCAACTACTTCCTGCTGCGCATGTACGACCGTCCGTTGACAGAAACAGGCTACGTAGCCAACCAGCTCGCCGTGTTCGATGCTGATGCCAAGACACTGACCTATGTAACCGGCCTTCCGTCTACCGATGTCATCACCGACTTCAGCCGCAATCCCTATAAAGAAAACGGAGCATTTTATATGACCATCTCCACCTCCGACGGCCATCCGGGTGTGTACCGCATTGACGCAGCTACCGCTACAGCCACACGAGTGCTGACCGTTGAAAACGCGGCTACCGTAAACGGATTAGGACGCCTGACCCCTGTAAAATAATCATTCTCTCTCATCTTTAACTACCAAAAGCCTGGAGCGCTTCATGCTCCGGGCTTTTTACAAAAATGCAAAAAAACAGGACACAGCATTCCAGACTGTGATAAATTATCGTATCTTTGTTATGAATCTAAATCCTTTACAACAATGAGAAAAATATTTCACGACATTCACTTATGGCTTTCCGTTCCATTCGGAATCATCATTGCCTTGATTTGCTTTTCCGGCGCCATGCTGGTTTTTGAGCAGGAAATCACACAGAAAATACAAAAAGAAATCTATTTCGTGGAGGCACAAAACCGGCAGCCGCTTCCGGCCGACAGTCTGATGCTGTGCGCCACCCGGCAGTTGCCCGACAGTGTTTCCATTACGGGCCTGACCATTTACCCAGAACCGGACCGTGCCTGGCAGCTTTCCCTTTCGAAACCCAAGAAAGCGGCGGCTTATATCAATCCCTACACCGGTGAGCTGACGGGCAAGACCAAACGTCTGCCTTTCTTCTCCACCATGTTCCGCCTGCATCGCTGGCTGCTCGACAGCGCCAATCCGCAGGGCGGCATCTTCTGGGGAAAGGTTATTGTCGGCATCAGTACCTTAGCTTTTGTATTCGTACTGATTTCGGGAATCTTCATCTGGTGGCCACGCACCCGCAAGGCACTCAAAACACGTCTGCAGATCTGCTGCAACCGGGGCATGAAGCGCTTTTGGTATGATCTGCACGTAGCCGGCGGCATGTATGCCCTGATCCTGTTATTGGCTATGGCACTGACCGGACTCACCTGGTCGTTCAAATGGTATAACAATGCTTTCTATACCGTTTTCGGAGTGAAAACCTCACAGCAGAGCCGGGCCAAACAACCGGAAACAGAAAAAGGTAAACCGAACTCTTCTCAGAACGGCAAAGGACAAGGCCCGCAGGAAAATGCCCGTCTGGCCAAAGTGCGGCAGAGTACTTGCAGCTGGCAGCGTGTATATGAACAGCTGGCCGCCGAGAATCCGGAATACCGCCAGATCCAACTGTCCCAAAATACCGCTTCGGTATATTTCCACCGCTGGGGCAATCAGCGTGCTGCCGACCGCTATACCTTTGATGTGAAAAGCGGACGGATTACCGAAGAAACACCTTACGCTTCGCTGGATAAGTCCGGAAAGATCCGCGGATGGATTTACAGCATGCATGTAGGCGAATGGGGCGGTATGCTGACCCGCGTCCTCACCGTGCTGGTGGCATTGCTGGGCACTTCTCTCCCACTCACAGGATATTATCTGTGGATTGCGCGTCTGCTGCGCAAGAAACAGCGCCGGAGTTAAACAAATCCAAACAAAAAGGCTGCAAAAGACGGAAGTTCACCACCTTTTGCAGCCTTTTTCTTTTAAAAAACACAATTCTTCAAAGGAGCATATCTCTACCGTACTCTCCTATTTCAGTTTGAAAGAAATTTCCATTTCCTTTTGTGAACGGAAGACGGTTAAAGAAACAGTTTCGCCCTTTTTACAATCTTTCAAAGCCTGAAAGAATTCTTCCAGATTATCAACTGCCACCTGATTCACTTTTAAAAGCACATCATTAGTCCGCAAATGGGTATGTAGTCCCTCAAGAGGGCTGACAGAAAGCACATATACTCCACGTTCCGAATCCATACCCGTAGCCGAACGTTCGCCCAGTGTTGTCAGGTCTTTCAAAACAACTCCCTGCCATTGTTTGGTCACCGCCGTATGCCCGGTATCCACGTTCCTGATCTGTGGCATTTCCGGCTGACGCGCTATCTTTTTCAGTCTGGGAGAAACAACGCCAAACTCATCCATCGGGAAATTATGGAAACCGGCCTCGACAATAACCTCCGCATCGTCCGGGAAAGAGAAGTCCCCTGCTTGCGGATTCCGGAACGGTAACGCACAGGCTTTGGAATGCAAGTCCGTCTGGTTCTTCCGGGCATTGCCCAAAGCTGTTTCTGTGGCAAAGATATTATAATCTACCATCAATCCCCAGTTTCGGATCTGAATGGGCTGATAGTCCGTCATGACAATATTCCGGGTAAACACATCCCCGCTATTCAGGAACCATACATGCGGATGGAAGGAATTATTTACCATGATATTGTTCTCGACAACACGGTAGAATCCTTCACGCAACTTGATTCCACCATTCAGACACAGGTTGTTATAGATATGATAATTCGAAGAACCGTCGTCCAGATCAATGTCCCATCCCCGGTCGCAACGGAAACGGTTATTGCGTATTGTCGTGGTCTTTACAGCATCCAGCAGAATCATTTCGGGATGTCCGGTTGTCAGTTCCTCCATCTCTTTATAGTTCGGATGCCAGAAGCGATCGCGTCCCCAGGAATTGAAAGAACCGTGGTCACCGGTTTCCTTTACCGTTTCGAACACATCGTTATACTCAATGCAGTGTCCACCCCACGTGCCTTCACTCACATTGATTCCCGCCCGGGGGGTGTCGTAAATACTGTTATGAGATACGACGATGGACTGACACATGGACAGTTCCACACCGGTAGTCTGCTTCTCGAAAAGACCGATGCGATGAATCAGATTGTCCCGAACAGTACATTGCGCCGGGAAATTCACTCCCTTGGGCCCCTTCTGCAAATCCATCTTTTCATACGGTACAAACTGACTGTATTCAAAGCTCGGAGAGCGGACGCAGGCCGTATCCCCTACAAAACAGATGGCACTGGCACCTATGTTTGTAAAATGAGAAGAAGACACTTTGCCCTGCCGGTTATATTTGGAAAAGAACACGGCATTACCTCCTAAATTGTATAAATCACATTGCGTCAGCGTACAGTTCTCCGTACCTTCAAAGAACACAGCCGCCCCACGATAAACCGTCCAGTCAGAACGCAGCAACGGCTCATATTTTTCCATAAAGGTACGTTGTGTCTGCGTCAGATTCAGATTCCTGATGACAATATTTTCAGCCGGAGCAGCCTGCGTTCCCCGCACCTCAATCAGATGCTTGAGTTGGGGTGTCTCAAAGACCGCGGTTGCGGGTTGCTCTCCTTTCAAAGGATAGTAATACAGTATTTTCTCATCCCGGTCGAAGAACCATTCTCCCGGTGCATCCAGTTCCTCAAAGATATTCTCCACCATCCGGTTTTCCGGATGCAGTCCCGACTGCCGGTTGTTCTGCCAGCCACCTTCCAGTATCAGTTCGCCATTCTCTTTTCTTCCTTTGATGCGATAATGAAAATCCCCCCAATCACTGTTGTGCATGGCATGCAGGAATCCGGTTTCCGGATGCTTCCAGCCCTTCACCCGCTCGGGCGCTGTGGCCTGAGAGGATGTTCCGTGGAATCGGACCGCCTGTTCGTCATAATTCGGATAGCGGGCCATGTGGCGAATCTCTCCATTAACCAGCAACATATCTATCTCTACGTCCTGATTTACCTTAGCCTGCCAAATACCTCTTTCATAAGGTTGCCAGTTCAGATTCAGAAGAACACCGCCACTGATTGTTGCCTTCTCATTCGGGAAAGACGTCAGTGTAAGTTTCTTTTCCGAATTTCCGTCGGATGCGGTCAGAATCAAAGGCGCAGACAAACGGTAAACACCTTCACGCAAGTACAGCGTAATCTCTCCTTTTTCACTTCGGGCCGCCTCCAGTGCCTTTTCTATGGTCCGGAAGGGGCGCTTCATCGTACCCTTATTCGAATCCTTTCCGTCTGCGGATACGAAAAAAGCCGTCTGTGCCTGTAACAAGGCCGCGCTGAAGCAAAAGCATGCCAGCATTAAGTTTCTCATCGGATTCATGGTATCTTTATCTGTTTCGTTTTAGTATTAGACTTCATTTAAAAATCAAGGGACAGTAAGTGCATTCCGTCTTCCCTATTCCATCCGACCGTATTTCATTTCCTCGCCGTTCCGGTCATACTGCTTGCGTTTGCCTGTTGGCAGTTCATCCAACGTGATGCGCACAACAGACGTACGATGTAGACTGCGCGCAATGGCATCGTCAAAAGCATCCATGTGCTGTGGCAAGAAACGCTCACCGATAGCCCGGAGCGCCCGGATTTTCTCTTCATCATCAGTCACCAGTTCCGCCTTTCCGAAAGCGATAGCCGAACGGTACTGCAAAGTAAACGAACCGTCTTTCGGACCGACAGTCGGAGCACATTTTGTCACTGCCGACAGACAGACCTGAGGATGTGCGGCAAGGGCATCCAGTTTATCCCCTTCAGGGGCACAATGAAAATACCAGATACGATCATTGGTACAAGCCAAGGACAGCGGAACTCCGTATGCCGTCCCGTCGGCACGTGTAAAACTGACTGTAATATAAGGAGCCTTGCGCATCACCTCCAAAGCCCACTGTGAATCCATTTCTCTACTTACTTTTCTCATTTTTTTCGATCATTAGGCTACGCTTCCATATAGAACCGAAGCGTACGTTCCCTCAAAGATACACTTTTTGGTTCTTTTTCTCAAAGAGATTTTTCTCAAAACTATGATTTTCTTTTTCTCTTTTCTTTGTATTTCTCTGATTTTTTTGCGAATATTGTGATTCTCATTGAAAAACCAAAAGAAATCCGTCATGAAAAGAATAATTCTCTTTTTAAGTCTGGGCTGCTTACTGACTTTAAGTTGCGCCAAACGAAATACCACCATCATCGGCGGGGCAGATCAGCCGACCGCCATATTCGTTGCCGATCATCTTACTCTGCAAGAAAAAGGACTGGAATTAACCCGCCAGATGCACCGTTTGGCAAACAACGAGGCCTACATCAAATATTGCAGTCATTCGGATGAAATCAATAAACTGACAGCGCATATCGCCCGAACGGACTATTCCGTGCCGAGAAAAATATTCGCCATCAGCCATTTGAAGTCCATTCAGGACTTTGAAACCGACAGCACTATCCGGACATTATTGGCTGACAAGATGGTGCGTACCATCCCTTCCTTAATCAATGCGCAAAGCGGAAGCACTACACTGGCCGCAACATCCTTATTCGTAACCGAAGATGTATTTCTTCATAACAATCTGAAGGAAAGCACCATCTATCTGTATATCTATGAAGGCGATTGCAGCTGTATGGTTCTTTTCCAACCGCACAAGGATCATATTGTGCAAGCCTATGCCTCCTTTGTGATTCATCCCCTCTTAAAGACCATCCATTCTGCCGACGATGTAAAGCGCTTTTTCAAAGAAACAATTCAACTGGAAGGAATCATGGTTCAAGAACTTACAACAACAAGCAAATCTTGAATCCTCTACAAAATCATAATGTCCGCTTGCACTCTACAAAAATGCAAGCGGACATTATAATTATAGACTTTGCCCCTACCCTTAATTTCTTTATTCTAGTTCCAAAAGCTGGAACTGCTTGCCGTAGCTTCCAGATAGAGGCAATGCTATTCCATTAATATTTAAACTCGGAGATAATCCGCGGTCGTTGTTCTCCGGAATAGCGTAGACACTTTTAATATCTGTACCGGTCAGATAATAAGCGGCGTTTACTTATTTTACAGCAATAAATCTTTTATTCTCTTCTTTCGCATAATCAATAAAGAAAGAAATCACACGTGGATAGTAATCCTCAAAAGTCTTGTATCTGTTCTGTTTCTTTTCATAAACTCTCAGTAATCTTACCAGCTCCGGCATCCATCTGAAATTTCGTTGCATCTGTTCCGACAGTTCGTTTTTAATTTCCTCCGGCTTATATTCTTTATCCAACATATAGCAGATGACAGCCGCGCGCACAAGTGACTCATTGATCATGGTCTTCCAATTACCATAGGCCTGTTTCGACATACTCCACTGTGAAGACCGATACAAATCTGTTGCGGCAGGTTCAAGTAGTCTTACATGATCCGGGTATCTGTTTTCATCCAGAAAATGATTTATAAACGAATGATTGAATTCATGAATCAGAGTTGGCAGATACTCCTTATTATACATAGGTGTATCCTCTTTATCCACATAGTAGCCCACAATTGCAAAAACCTCCTTTTTGTTTCCTTTTACCTGTCGGTTTACTCCATAATTACCGCCTCCGTTACAGAATCCGATAATCACAGAAAAAGTTTCCTGAGGCTCATTGCCGTAGAAATCGGAATACCAGTCTATATCCAGATAGTTGATTACATGATCCTGATAGGCCTTTATCCCCTTCTCGTAAAGATCTTCATGAGCCTTGAAAAACTCATGGAATCTGGTATCCTTATAAAAGTTGTTGAGATGTGACAGAAATTTTGCCTTATCAACTTTCTTCCATCTTTTTTCCAAAGTAGAACAGTCTTCTTCAATCAGTGAAAGAGAACCGTTTTGATTATCCAGATGTACCGCCATTGACATGACTGCATCGAAAGAAATACCATACTTATTTCTAAGTTCTTTCATATACTTCACAGCCGGATGATCCGTATTGTCCTTAAAGTAGCTATCCATATCCTTTATATATAGCCCTGCCATATCCATGTGATATTCAGGGAAACCGGCCATTCGGGACAAAATACTCATAAGTTCCACGTTCTCATTTACCTGTGGTACAATAGACTGCGCTTTTGCATAAAGACAGCTAATGAACAGAACTAAAAAGACCATATATTTTTTCATAACACAAACTGTTTTTGTTCATTATACTTCGACAATTCTTTTCTCGTTTTGCAAATATATAAAACCTTCTATCATATACTGTGATAATCAATTAAAACAATGCACCAGACTCACAAAATAAAAGTCTTCGGCTTGTATTTTAACTGATTCGAATTATCAAGCAGTGCCGCATTGGAGAAAACAACCCCCTGTAGTTTCTCTGTGCCATAAGCTTCATGGGCATGACCAAAAAAGTGAAAGCGAGGCTTCACTTCAAAAACTCTGTTTCTCAACGGAGCATTTCCCCAATGAACATGATTACTTTCATCCAAAATCATAAGTGGCGGCTCGTGACTAACCAACACATCCACCTCTGAAGGAATAAGTTGTTCGGAATGGTTGTATGCCAGTCCAAAGAATATTATCCCTTCAATTTCACACTCACGATCCTGAAGGAAGTGAACATTTTCCGGCAGATTCTCTATACCCGCAGCATCCCAAAGACATAAGTCGTGATTGCCCGTAACGAATATCTTATGCTTATAAGGCAACGTGATGAACCAGTTCAGGAAATCAAGAACTTCCTCTTCTGTGCCGTTCTCGGTAATATCCCCACAATGCACGACAACATCGGCAGGAGGAAGATCTGTCAGCAAATAATGCTTGCTATGCGTATCGGATATTTGTATAATTCTCATGATTCAACTAACTTTTCAAACACTATAATAGAGCATCTGCTTCCTTATGAATGCAGATAACCTCCTTGGGATTAACTGTTTTGATAACATTCTCTATTGTGCCACGGTCAGCATGACCGGATGTATGCAAATCCACCACATTATGAAACATTTCACGAATTTCCTTATATAAAGGATTTGCCTTTACCTGTTCCGGATTTCTATAATATCCGTCCCATGACGAGTAAATAAGAAGCGTTTCTTCTTGTGGCAGTTCCTTGATAAGTTCCTGGATACGTCCTTTTTGCGATGCTCCGACAATCATGACCATACCATTCCGTTTTATGCCGTTCAAAAAGCGCTGATTGTAGAATTTAGGATGAAATGCAAACAGTCCGTGAGAGATTTCTCCCTCCTGCTCCGTGAAGAAACTCATAGTCTGTTTCATAAACTTTGAGCACACATACATACGCTTGCCTGCTGCATTTGTTGCTTCCTTGATTGCAGCAAGCCGTTCTATGTCTGTAGCAGAAGCAAGCACAAATACATATTTGAAAGCCCACATCACATGAGCCATCTTGCCGGAAACATCACGTTCGCGAATACATTTGTCTTCACGTTTCAACATGGTTCCTTCTGTAATCAGCGTATCAATATGGGTGGCATACCTTTTTAAGGTCGGAATAAGTCCTTTGCCCATGTATCCATGCTCCCGATAGTCACCAGTATGCCAGATCCGTTTGCCGTCTGCCTCTATCAGAAACATGTGCGAATCATAAATGGAATGACAATTGAAAAAAGGAGTTACCTTTATATCGCCGACTAAAATACTTTTCGGAACCTTACGTGGAGCAGTCCTTTTCCAGATACACATTCGTTTGAGAAGCTTACATTTGTTTTCAGCCTTTTTCAGGCTACTGACCGCATCATCATATTCCTCTGAAGTACAATTCTGTTTCCGCAATTCGTTCACTTTAAGTGACGCGCCTTCCGATAATAGTCCATATTTAATGGAAAGCAACTTCATGGTTCCTTCACTCATATATTGAGGAACTTTGTCTGGAATATACTCAAACAGCCCCACATGATCCTCGTGACCATGTGTATAGAATACAGCTTCATGTTGCTTCTTGTTCTGAGAAAAGATAGCCAGAACCATTTGCTCGTCATCCTCTGGTGTCGTCTGTTCTCCGCATCCAGGAAGATTCTGACCAAAGTCAATGAATACCCTGGAAGTATCTGTAGAAATCTCTGTAATACAACCACCTATCTGATCAAGGCCTCTGTGTATCTTGATATTCATATTTCAATCATTCTGGTTAGAAAGTCAATTCTTTTTTTGTCTTGATCAGATCCTTATATAATCCATATCCACAGAAAGAGGCATTGATAAACTTGCAATCATCCTGCAATTCCTTACATTCAATCTGAAGATACTTACTATAATAATGATAGTTGGCAAGCAGGAACAGAAAATCCGGTTCAGTTTCTATCTTAGGTTCAACTTCTACTTGTCGCTGCATCTCGTTACCCCAAGCATCCTTTTCTGTAACCTTTTTCTCAAACAGATTATCCAATCCTTTCACAAGACCTAATTCTTTCTTCTGCTTTAGAACAAGAAGCATGTCCTTAGCCACGCGGTTCACAGATTCCGGCTTTTCTTTAAATTTAAGATAGTCGTTATAATGTTTCTTTAATCCAGGCGAATTTTCACCGTTTGTCCTAATAGCATCCTCACCTTGCTTTACTTCTATCAGAGTCAGTTGTACAATACGCTTACAGTGTTCCATATGATTCCAACGGAAAGCCACAATATCTATCCGACCACCCAAGTCATCATTATCAGCCCATTCTACATCGGCAATGAAATAATCCGTATTGTCAGCATTCACAGACAGATTATTTTCGTAAACCACCCTTTGCTGTATTTCCTTCTCTCCTAATTTACTATTTTGCATAGATTCATAAATATCTACAATATGTTTCGCATGAGCCAAGTAATCATGCAAACCTTCAATAGAAGGTAGGATTCTTTCCGTATCAGGCAACAGATAGTATTCATCAGCCAAACCTGTAAGACTTCCATTATCATAGACAGTAAGCACTTTTCCCCCTCTATAATATATCATAACTCTATCACCTCTTAGTTCCAAATCCAAATAAGGGTCAACTCTTACATAGTCTGTGATGGATTTCAAGCTACCGGTCTTTAACTGTTCCAAAAAACTGTTTGAGATACTTCTCTTTTTCATAGAACTTTTGTTTTTACTTTCTTTAGGATACTGATTTCTATTCATGATGATAACGATTAAGTGTGTTTAATAATCTATTCTTGATTTCTTCTCTTAATTCTACGGGTTCCAGAACCTCAATTTTTTCACCCATCGCAAGCAGCTGGCTCGTAAGTTCGGGAGTGAGACACAAACGATATTGAAAGTCACTGTATTGCTGAGGCTTACACTCTACTTCCTTTTGAGTATGATGAAGAGGAAGAGTGCGCATGTATTCTACATGGACGCCAAATGCCCTTACAAGAACTTTCTGGGGCTTTAATTGGTCATTAACAAAGATTCCTACAGTATTGGAATAGTATTCCTCTGCATCAAAATCATCTGGATATCGGAATGTTACTGTTGTGAGTTCCATATTCAATATCCTGTCCAAGGCTATGTTACGAATTCCTTTCTGCTCCTTTAGAAACCCCACGATATACCAACGCTGGTGATAGACCTTCATTGCATATGGTTGAATGTGCAACATAGCTCTGTTTCCATGGAACGGCTGATAGTCTATCCATAGTTCTCTATTCCACTGCATTGCTTCAATAACCGTTTGAATATATTCTGTTCCTTTAGGAATGTCCTCAAAAAGAATCCTGTCCTTCATATTCCGTCCGGCTTCAATCATGTTTGAAAGGGTGAATGAGTTGAGCAACCACTGACGGGTTCTGTCATTCCGTAAGGTATCAAATGATGAGATATAATATTCGTAGGTCGATGTATCACATTTTATTTCTACTCCGAACAACTCTGCTATTGCGTTTCTATGATCATGAAAAGTTCTTAAAGCGAATGCCTTACCGTCTCCCAAATAGCTGTTTTGCCATCGTCTGTTTATCTCTTCAAAGGTCAACCGACCATGCTGAAGCAAAGTATTCAACAGCCAGATATATCGATTGAAGGTTCTGCTTATCATATTACATTATTTTATCTTAAGGATTTTCTGCCATAAAAGTACTGATTTGATATGCAATAACACTGCATACATGCCTACAAATTCAAAAATATCGTACTTTTTTATCGAGTATGCAATGTTAGCGTTACAACATACAAAGAACATTTAGAAAATCAAGACTCTCAGACTCTTATTTTCACAACCGCCAAATCAAGCAATCGGAAAAACAAGAATCTGAGAGCATTAAATTCGACATGATCAGAAATAATCATTTGGCTACAATATTATTTCTTTAATGATCTTTTATATCCTATTCAAAATACCGGAATCTTCATCCTTATTCTGTATTTTAAACTTTATATCTTTTTTATTCTTTCCGAATGAGAAGTTGTAAACCAGATTTATATATATCATATTGGCATTGTTGATAATCCTTTCGGTTTCTGTACGATGTAGTAGCGGTGTTCCTGATACAGACGTAACCTGTTTCCATGAATCATAGAACGGGTATCTTATACCTCCGGTAATAGTCAGATTTTTGATTGGCTTGTAAGATAGTTCTACCGATGCCATACTTGGTATGTTTTTCGTCGTCTGTCCGATAAGTGATTTCTTCTGAGTTTGGTAGAACAGCTGCAATCCCCATTTATTGTATGCAAGGTATATTGACGGAATGATAGAATAGCCCATATGGTTCCACTTTGAATCGCCCAGTCTGTTTATCTGATGGAACACTTCAGAGTACAGTCTCAGTCTGAGTATATTGTTTGAAAACGGGTACCACTGCAAAAACAGGCTGACCTTCATGTTCTGAGCGTTATCCAGGTTGCCGAATGTTTCAATGATGTTTGTATCATCCGATTGGAAAATCGGAGCGATAGCATCTTTTGTATATGAATATCCCACTTCTGCATTGATTATAAATTTCTTGAAGCCTTTGAAGTAGGACAGCGACAGATTGTGATTGTTGCTTGGGGCCAAATTCGGATTTCCCGCAAATATATAATTGTGGTCCTTGAAATACGGATTGTAGGTGAGCGAAGATACTGACGGGTTTTCGGTGTTCACCTCGTAATTGAACGTCAAATCCGAACTCTGGCCTATGAAATATCCCAATTTCACCTGAGGGCGGAAATAGATAAAGTTGTAGTTTTTGTTCTCAATGGTGGTAAATATATTATTGTTTACACCGGTGCTTATGCTGTAATTGAATCTTTGTCTCAGCATTCCGGTTATACCCAGATAGGAGTAGATTTCATTGGTGATTATCTGATTGTTTGAAGGCAGATTGTTCTGGATACTGTTGTTGTACATGTACCTGGTTCCAACATACAGGTTTGCCGTCTTCATCTTATAGTTATACAGCGCCTCGCCGATAACGGAGTATTTGTCCGTATTGATTACCGTTGCCGTTTCAAAATCCGTTTTTTCATCCAGAAGTTCCTTGTATTCATAATCATAGTCTGACTTGTAGTAAGTACCGACAAGATTCATTATCAGTTCATGTCTGGAACCGAATGATTTGCTGAAATACATATCCATAACAGGACTGATGTATTTGTCTTTGTCCGAGCTTTCACCGATTTTGACAGATTCTACGTCATTTATCCTTGACGAGATGTCCTGCATCGAAGAACGTCTGCGGTTCAGGGAATTAAATGACAGTTTTGCACTGAACAGACAGTTGCCCGCTTTCGAGTTGTTGAAACTGATTTCAGCCATCTGTTGTTCATAGGCATACGGGCTGTTGCGTCCGCTTTTTGTCTTGTGGTAATCTGTTCCTCCGACAGAATATGCCATTTCTTCATCCAATACCCTTTTGTTGTAGTTCCTATAATTGATATTGTATGTTACGCCTATCTGCGAATTTCCCCAGTTGTATTTGAAGTTGACAACATTGTTGCCGAAGCCTGTAGTCACGGCATTCTGAGTATTGATGCCGACAGAACCTCCGTTCTGTTTTTCCTTGGTCACGACATTTATTACAGCTCCCAATCCCATATTGGAGTATTGGATGGGAGGTTGTGTGTAATAGTCTATTTTTGCGATGTTCTCGGGAGATATGACTGAAAGGTCAGTCGGAGTTGACGGAACCCCGTTGATCAGGATCTTTACCACCTTGCCGTCAACCGACGAGACACTCTGGTCAAGAACCTGTATCTTGGGCAGAAATTCCAATGCGGACAGAGCACTGCTGTATTGCTCCTTTTCTACATTGGTCAGTTTATATTCTTTCTTGTCGGCAAATCTTTTCACCATGCTTGCAGTTACGACAACTGTTTCCAAATTCGTAATATTTTCCAGCAGGCTGATTATTCCTAAGTCAGTTGTCTTATCCAGTTTCAAACTCTGATGATAATTTGAATAGCCTGGGAATGAGATTTCCAAATCATAATCTCCGGACTTTAGTCTTTCGATGACAAATTGACCTTCATCGTCCGTAGTTCCTCCTTTATAATAAAGAGAATCTATTTTGGATCTGACTACTACCGAGGCTCCAATTATAACCTCTTCCTTGGAATCTTTCACAATACCCTTGACAGCATATTGGCCCCATACCGGCATTGTACCCACGACACTGCAAAACAGTAAAAAAATAAATTTAAATCTTCTCATAACAAATAGCTGTTTTTTGTGCGAAAATAAAGTTTAGCAATAAAAAAACAACTATAAAACAACTGACATTTTACTGACATCAGACTGACAATTAACTGACAATCATCATTCTTACATCCTAATAAAATTCTCCCTTTACCCGAATTAATTGGCAATTTGTTTTCTTTCTCTACTACAAATTTGGAGCAAAGAACCATATATAATGACACAATAAATAACTCATCAGCCCCTATTTGTTTGAATATACTGAATACAGTCGTTTTGAAGCAGTTTGGATGCGCTCTAACCTGAAGCATTCTTCGCGATTTCTGTAGTAAATCATTATACCTAAACAAAAGGATGTATTATATAGATTTATTAATAATAAAATACCATTAATGCAATTATAGGTTTTACATTCTAGTAAATTAAATATCATATTTAATGTCCGAATCGAGATGTATCCACTCCTTTCACATTCTGTTTTTTATATCCACCGAAACGATATGTAAAGTTTAGGGAAACGGTACGGGTATAGAAAGAACTATTCATATCCAAATATTGGTCTTTGAAACGGACCTTCATATTCGGCATACTGGAATCAAAAATATCACTGCAACGTGCCGTTAGCGAACATTTGTTCTTTGCAAAGTTCCATTTCATTCCTGCTGTAAGATTGAATGTGCTTGCAAGATCTAGCGTTCCCTGAATGAAAGGTGTCTGTATGTTACCAGTCAATTCAAACGAAAGATTCTTACCTACCTTGAAGATATTGTCAATCGTTCCAACAAATAACCATTTCTTGCGGTCAAAAGGTATGTCAAAGAACTTGTCACATTTTTCCCTTGCATGCATTCCTACAAGTGTAAGTCTTGCATCATACCAGTTGCCAATACTGAACGGTAAAATGATATTGGCACCTATCATACGTGTATAATTCCAATTGGTGTTCTTGTATATCAATGCCAGTCTTTCAGTAGCCTGATAGGGAGACTGGGCAAAGTAATCAGATGTGTGTTTATAGAACAAACCAAATATATACTTCTGTTTTAATATATAGTTTCCATTCAGATTATAGGTTGTCATAGGCCTTAAACCTGGTGTTCCCTGAATTTCAGAATATCCATTCAGATAGGTAACGGAAGACTGCATATCCCAATAACTAGGATACGTTTTATCTGTTGAAAAAGATAGTTGGAAAATATGTCTCGGGCTTTGCAAGTATAGTAATGAGGCTTGCGGATAGACTGCCCATTTGTAATAATTTCCTATAGTATAATATTCTCCCGTTGCAGAAACAGTGAATGATGTACCAGTTTCCCAATTCTTGCTTAATGAGAAATAAAAACTGGTTGTCTGTTCTTTTAGCTTTGCGTTAGTATTTTCAGGTTTTATATTACCAGTCACATTGTCATAAGTCTGAAAATCATAGTTTTTCGTATATCGATACGATATGCCGTAACCTACACCCCAGTTATTAGCCAGACGATGTTTCTGATCAGCATAAACAGAATAACAGTCTATACGCTGACCGCCAGATAGTGTATACGTATTCTGACTCTTATCTGTAAGTTGTGTTAGCATTGTCTGATTGTTGTCAGACATAAATTTTGTATAATCACCACCTAAATCAAGTCCAATACCGGAACTGTACTGTACGGATATATTATGCATTTTGTCTTCTGTTGACTTATCAAGAGTAGATTGCTGAAAGCTTCCATCCGCTATACTACGGCCATCTCTATCAGGGGTAAAACTTCCCGTGTAGGCAACATTCAGATGATTCTTTTCATTGATGCTGTATTCTAAAGCCGTTCTTACATTATGCTTCCAACTTTTGGTGCTTAGTTTCTCATTCTGAATTATTTCATAAACCTTATTGCCCAATGTATGTCTAGAGAATAATTCTGTGTATTCTATGATTTTGTCATTGTCCGCTCCATACATTACATCCAAGGTTACTTTGGGTGTTGAGAAACGGAAATTTCCGTTTGCACCGCCACTGTTGAAATACCTGTTCTGATAGTAAGAGCTCAACTCACCTTGAAAAGAATAGTCATTAAATCGTTTCATTACTACATTGATGACAGCTCCGCGAACATGGAGTTCAGGTGGAGCACTGTACATGACTTCCGCTTTCTCTACACGATTCACCGGTGTATTGCGCAGCAATGTTTCCAGTTGATCTGCAGTCATGGTTGTAGGCTTACCATTCATCACAATTGTAAGAGAACTTGCTCCGGAAAGAGAGAGTAATCCATTACTTTCTTGCAAACCCGGTAGTTTGGTTATAGCCTCATAGGCATTGTTTACAGCCTGTTTTTCTGATAGTACCGAAAGGTTATAGCTAAGACGACCGTTTTCTACTTTAACAAATGGCCTTTCACCCTTTATAACTACTTCTTCCAAATTATAATCTTTTGCTTCCAAAGTAATGATGCCAACATCATGCATCTGGCCCATAACCTGTTTGGTCTGATAAAGCAAATGCTGGACGATAAGCTGATAATTCTCTGGCGTTTGTTCAAGCATGAACGTACCATCGGTTGCAGATATAGCGACACCCAGATAAGTTGAATCCGGCAATAACATAACTATTGTCGCCCCTTCTACTGGATTCCTATTAGTGTCAACTATTTTTCCCCTGATTTGGCTCCAAACAGAGATTGAACCACACAATAGAAAAAGCCAAATTAAAGCTATTTTAAGATACTTCATATTATTATTTCATTACTATGACTGTTTATTTACTATTTCATTGAATTAATATTGTTTCTGAAATTCATAACAGTCTTAGATTATTTATAATTCAACAGCTTCCGCATTACAAAATTGGTCAGTTCCAGTCTATTCGCCTGACACTTTTGTATTTTTACTACTTCATATCCCTTCTTTTCAAAGAAGGGTCTGGCTGTCAAACTTACTTCAGATGTAATATGTATAACTCCATACTGTCTGGCTATTCGTTCAACTTCCAAAAGAAGCTGCGTTGCAATACCCTTATGTTGAAAATCCTTATGCACAAACATGGAATGCAGATATCCGTCTTTGTTCATTGACGCAAAACCGACCAAGCAATCGTGTTCATCAAATGCTCCGACATACTGATTATAGGCCAAAAGTTCTTTCCATCGCTCCGTTCTTTCTCCACAAGAAGCCCAGTCCTTCGCTTCCTCTTCGGTATAATCTTGTGTATTTACATTCAGTACGGTTGAGCAAAATAAATCCCTCATTTGCAATATGTCCTTTTCATCAAGTGTCCTTATCTTATAATCAAATTTCAGATAGCGGATCACTCTACATGGATTTCCCACAGCTACACAGTTTGCCAGAATTGATTTTGTCACAACACTCCCGGCACCGATCACACTTCCTGTTCCTATAGTTACACCGGCAAGGATGATACTTCCACCGCCAATCCAGACATTGTCCTCGATAGTAATCGGAAGAGCCCTTGTACGAAAAAAGAGTTCACCCGAACTTTCATCCCAGTCTTCAACAAACCTTTCGTTATATTCTATCGGATGTGTAGCCGTATAGAACTGTACATTGGGAGCAATCAGAACCTGACTCCCGATATGGATATGGTTTTCGTCCATCATGGTACAGTTGTCATTAATGACGGATTTATCCCCAATAAAGATATGTTTTCCGCATTGACACGAAAAATTACGTCCGACAGTTGAGTGTTGGCCAATGTGGCCAAACATATTCCTCAAAATGCCGGATCTGTCAGCTTCGTTTAAGTCCAGACTATCAAGCCTGGCAAGGCAGACTTTGGTATTAGCGATCATTTCAAGCACCTCCGAATTCAGACTATTACAATATTCAAATCTGTCGTCCCTCAAAACACCTATAACAAACTAAATTTCAACTACTTTAAAAACTTCTATATTTTTTAGTAGACACTAATGTTTGCCCATATCAAATAAATTCAATAGGCTCATTGATAGCATTTACAATAACCCATGTGATACTTCAATAAGTCTCCTTGAAAATCCTGTAAAACAGATGATACTTCATAAATACCTTCCAGTAATCATCCTTCTGATATTTGAAGATCGAATGAAAATCATCCACATCCTTAAAGGCATAAACCAAAATCTTCATACGTTGGTTCCTGTCATACAAGCAACGCACAATTTCCCTATACGGTATGTTCCTTAACTCGTACCACAGTCTCCGAATTTCCTTCAATGCCGTACAATTCAGTTTGGCCGCCACAATGGTCGACTTTATCTCATCTTGGCAGTCCCCGACCTTTGCATGTATGCTTCCATCATTCATAATAGTAATGCGAGATTCTATATCCTGCAGATAATACACCGGTGGTGCATAGAGCGAGCCTCTCGCATTGTTACAGCAATGTGAAGATACACTGTTATCCAATGGAAACTGGCCCTTACATGACACAACAAGATTATCCCATGCAATGGTATGTGGATATGGTGGACGCTCTTGATTATGAGCCAAAGAATAATCTTTTGTCAGGACTATCTCACCCTCCGACAACTCACCGTATTGGTCATATCTTGATGTTGACGATGCATTCTGTGGTATGATGTGCTCCAGTGTAGCCTGCTTGCTGTTCCCGATTTTCCTCAAGCAATAACAGCAGTATTTTTTCTGTGTGAACATCGCAAGTTCGAGCATTCTACCCCTATAGCCCTTGTTGGTAAAACTGCCGGAATAATCGATATTCATATAGCGCACACAGTCGCTTAGCGGGTCAGTCGTTCTGCATTCATTCTCCAGATATTCATCTGTTATGCCATTTCCTTCCGCTTTTCCGGTGTTTTTATCAATGTATCGCATCTCCCATTTGGTTTACATTATCTGTTATACGCCTTTCTATCTCAGCCACAGAGAGGTGATATTTCGTCAAGAGCAACTCCTTCATTTTATCAGCCTTTTCGGTTTCACCCATTTTGATCATGAATGAGCATGCCTCTATCATATTGTCAATGTCCGCATTACGAGCTTCAACACCCATCACGTCTTCCAGTCCCGTATTGTAGTCCAGTCCATACACATCACTGATAGGTGTCGGAGATATTCCTACAGGATTCATTCTGTATATTCTATTTTTACCGCCTTCCATATTAATATTGGTTATTACAAGCGGCGAGTGAGTCGATACAATAAACTGCGTGTTTGGGAATGTTCGTGTCAAGCGCGTCAACACACTCTGCTCCAGCGTCGGATGCAGATGAAGATCTATCTCATCTATTATCACTACACCACGTGCTTCGGTATTTCCATTAAGTATGTATGACCTGTAGGCCAGGTCAAGAATCATGTAAAACAGTCTTTTATATCCAGCAGGAAGTTTTCTGAACGAATATGTATTTCCAGAGACAGTGGTTATAACAAGTTTGTCATCAAAGCTACCAAGGCTAAGCTGTTCAACCGCCATATCAGGATCATCAGACGAAAACTCAACAAGACACCTTTGTATTGCTTCAATTTCGTTTTTCGCCTTTTCAAACATTTCCTTCACCGCATCCATATTCGACACCTTACCCTCCTTCATAGTACGCTCAGTACGTTCCATGGTTTTCCAGGTACGCTCGAACCGTTCAAGCCATATTTTACTGCAGGCAGTCTCTTCATTCCATTGGTGATAGCCAAAATTGCGCAAGGATGCGATCTTTTCACTGACCGTCTTGTCGTCTTCAATATGAGGAAAACCGTCCGAATAATATGCAATCAGAGGATAAAAATTTTTCTCCGATACCAGATTCATCAGTTGAATATAAGCATCCTTGAATAGAGTTGGCTGGTATCTATAGGAAGATGACGAAACGCCGTGCGACCATGAAAATGCTTCACCAAAACAGTGACCGTTGGCACTGATGAGCAAGTCTTTGAAGATGTTGTTTGTTTCTGGATTGACCATACCGTCTATGTCCTTCTTGAATCCTTCCACCGTAATCTTGGGATTTCCGGCATTCAGTGGCTCTATATCCTTCATTTTCGAGTCTTTATAAAACATAAAGCTAAGTGCCTTCGATATAGCATGTATCAGCGATGTCTTACCTACACCATTCCTTCCGAAAAGGACAGTCACCTTCTCGGCAAATTCCATTTCAAAGTCTTCAAAACATCTGAAATTCTTCAATTTTATCCGGTCAATTTTCATATATTACAACAATGCAAGGAATTTCGTTATTATTTATCAATAGATTAATTATAAATTATCTACAAATTTACAAGTTTACTACCAAACGGCAAAATTAATGGCAGATTCTTCAATTTTTCGGGTCTTCGCTCTACAATATATCCAACAATCCTATCCTACTTTATCTTCAAAAAGTTTTGCTGCTAAATATGAATTTGAATTCCCTGTTCTCATGATCCTTCTAAAATTATTATTAATCCTTTTGCAACCTTCTAAGGTATTAGTCCTTCATTATATACTCAAATATTGAATCCTAAATCATTAACCTCTCCAATTTCATTTTCCACTTTTTCCAATCTGGCATTTCCTGAGTCAACAACTCATAAAAGTCTTTGGTATGGTTACGATGAACAAGATGGCAAAGTTCGTGTATGATAACATACTCTATACAAATACGAGGAGCACAGACTAATCGTGGATTGAGCAGAATTTGCCCCGTAGCAGTACAACTTCCCCAACGGGTTGCCATTTCTTTCAGTTTGATGGCAGACGGTTTGACCTGATAACGATTGAAACGTGCTATTAACGGAGTAGCATACTCTTCAAACTTTATTTCAGCACGTTTTCTGTACCAAGCCAATAGTAAGGCGCGTGCATCCTTACGGTGCCTACACTCTATTTCTATTATGTTTCCTTTATAATGCACTTCGTTACGTTCGCTATCAATGATGCGTAACATATACTGTCTGCCTAAATATAAATGAGATTCCCCACTGACATATTTACGTTCGGGAGTGTGTATACCAAAAGAAGAAAAATATCGTTGCTGTTTGCAAATCCACGAAGCCCGACGATGAACATGTTTTCTGATTTGCTCCAGTGGTGCTTCCACTGGAGCCTTTACTTCCACACTACCGTCCGGATGCACGCATATACCCAAAGTTTTTCTGGTTCTGTATTCTACAGCATACTCCATGACAACAGAGCCATATTCTATACAGTCTTTTATTTGATCCATAGTTTTGCCACGTCTACACAGCCGTCAATAATTGTATCCATATCATCAAAAGAGAAATTAAGTCCATACTTCCTTTTCACCTCATCTATCAGATAATCTTCCAGCTCGATTTTCATACGACCAATAATATCCGATTTCTGCTGCCAGTCAACCAATACACTACCATCCACAATTAATGTATGGTTGATAATTTCATCAAAAGTCATAGCAGTATCCAATGCCAAATTCTTCAAGCTCATCTGCGCGTCACCAAATATGCGCTGATAGGTTTCCAATGCTAATCCGTAATAAGCTTTTGCAGCATTATTTTGCTGTAACTCTTCCGGCAATTCATTGTCAGTATGGGACAATATGTCCTCTTTGTATTTCAGGACTCGTTTCAAATACTCCAGCTCATCAATTCTACCTTGTTCATAAGCGGCAATGGTCTCTTTCAGCAATTGGGAAAATTTCTTATAAAACACCGGATCTGTATCCATATTTTCAGTAATGAATTTGCTGGTTCGGGAGGCTATTGTATCTGCCTTTGCCGCTGTTCCTACAATCTTTTCCACTTCCTGCTCAAAGGCTTCCGTATCAAAGATATTCACTAATTCAGTGATTGGCTTTACTGCTCCACTCTCCACATGCCGATTAATCAATTTCTGTATCTGCCCTTCATATTGCTTGTAATCTATTGTATCTGAATAGCGTAATTGAACAGCCGATCTCAGTTTGACGAACATATTCAAATCATCTTTGTATCGTTTGATATCTTCTTCTGGAGTCTTCGCATGGAAATCACGTGTAGAAAGAGCTATTTTCAGGCAAGATGCATAAGCAGTCAGTCTCTCATAAAACTCCTGCCGCCTGTCTTCCTCACGTAATGACTGTGCATATGCCTCCAAGTCCCGTTTATTGGAAATTGACTTGAACAAATCCCATAAATATGAATATTTCTGTGGCAACTTTGCTATTTCAGTATCAACTGATTCCAGAGTCTCACGGAAAACCGCCTGTTCTTCCTCGTCATAATTAGAATACAAATCCAACGCTTCGTCCAATTCCTTTAAGACTCCATAATAATCAATAATGTAACCAAACTCTTTGCCATCACAAACCCGGTTGACACGCGCCACGGCCTGTAACAACGTATGTCCGTTCAGTTTACGGTCCAAATACATCACTACGATCTTCGGTTCATCAAATCCTGTCAGCAATTTGTCCACTACAATCATGATTTCAGGCTGTTCCTGATTCTTGAAGCGGGAAATCAGATTATCTTGATATTTTTTAGGAGTTCCGTGCTCATCCATCATCTTTTTCCAATACGCCTTTACTTCTTCCGACGTATCACCGTATGACGATTCTTCACCTTCTCGCATGTCAGGAGCTGTAATAAGCACCTCTGAAGATACCAAACCTATCTCATCCAAATATTTCTTATACAATACAGCAATGGCTTTTCGGGGCGTGACCAGCATAGCCTTGAATTTTGTTCCCTGCCAGTTGTCACGGAAATGTTCAGAGATATTCCAGGCTATGGAATACACCCGTTGATCAGTCTGGTTCACAAAATCAGTGCGCGAATACTTTTTCTTTAGATCAACCGTCTGATATTCATTTAACCCCTCGCATACCTTGGTAAAGAAATCGTCAATGGGCCCTTCGTGTACATGCTGAGGTACAATGCGTCCCTCATAAAGCAAGGGGACCACTGCACCATCTTCTACAGCCTGACGTACGGTGTATACCGGACGGATGATACCTCCAAATGTATTAGCCGTATTCTTTTCCTTTTTCATCAATGGTGTACCAGTAAAAGCAATCTTACAAGCATTAGGTAATACCTTATCCATCTTGATGGCCATTTCCTTATATTGACTGCGGTGAGCCTCGTCAATCAGGATAAAGATGTTCGGATCCGTCAACGGGTGTTTCATTCGCTTCACGGCTGTCTCAAACTTATTAATGACAGTCGTGATAATGGCATCCGTTTTACTTTCCAGCAGTTCCACCAAATGAGTACCGGTGGTAGCATTCATCACTTCCCGCCCACATTTCTTGAATGTATTGGTAATCTGACTGTCCAAATCCGTACGGTCAGTCACCATCACAATTCTTGGATTCAGTATTTCTTTAGCTTGTGCAATAGCTTGCGCCAGCAAAACCATCGTAAGTGATTTTCCACTGCCTTGCGTATGCCATACCACACCTCCACGACGTTTGCCATTTTCCAACGTTTTTACTCTTTCTGTAATTTCTTTGACTGTAAAATATTGCTGATAGCGAGCCAGTTTCTTGATTCCTCCGTCATAAATTGTAAAATTATGAATCAGGTCAAGCAGTCTTTCCGGACGACAAAGTCCGAACAGATAGCGATCCTGTTCTGTTGGTAGCACCTTTTTCTGTTCTACAGCATCAAAATGCGCCCGCACATAACGGAAACGCTCACTGAACAAATGCGCTTTCTGTTTTTCATCCAACGGTGTATTTACCAAACAGTCCAACTGTTGCATGTATTCCGCTTCTTCTTGTTCCGAGATAAACATCTCCTTCCATTTAGTCCAGAATTTGGAAGGTGTTCCGGTAGTGGCATACGCTCCGTAACTGTTTCCTATGCTAAGCAGCAAGGCACTATACAAATAAAGGCCGCGGATACCATCGTCCTTTTGGTTGCGCAGGTGTTGAGAGATAGCCTGGTCAAGCGCCCCTTTCATGTCCGGTCGCTTACACTCTATCACCACAAGAGGAATGCCATTAACAAACAGCACAATATCAGGACGGTACGTATCGGCCATCCCGGTACGGGTCACTGCAAACTCTTCCGTTACATGAAACACATTTCTTTCCGGTCGCTCCCAGTCGATAAAGCGCATGGTGTAACTTTTTTTATCACCATCGATACTCTGCTCAAACGCCTTGCCCAGTGTCAATAGATTGTAAACAGCTTCATTTCCGCTCAGATAACCGCCTTCCATCGGAATATTACGCATGGCCAGAACTCCGTTCTCAATGTTTTGTTCCGAAAACAGTTCCTCCTTGTTGCGATTCACCCGAATGGAATTAATGCGACGCAACTGGCTGCGCAGTACGTCCTCCAGCAATACGTTCGATGTCTTCCCGCCCCGCATTGCCAATGCTTCGTCGGGGCTAAGATACGTATATCCCAGCTTTTGCAACAACTGCAAAGCAGGTATCTGGCTGATATGGTCTTCTTTAAATGATATTCCTTCCATATTCATGATTTTCATTTTGTGCTATAATCTTGAGAGAAATCGTTTTTATTATACAGGGAGCATTTTCTATTCATCTACATTACCATTCAATAGTTTGAAATTTGTTCCATAACCCATACGTTTACAGTACTATTATTTAGCTTTATTATGGTGCCAATCCAGCAAACGCTGAAATTCATAATCAGCCTTTATCTTATCCAAGATTCTTTTAACAACCATATTAATTTCTTTACCAGCACGATAATCGGCAGGACATACAAAATTGACACGATTGTCCTTTATTAGTTGAAGCGCAGTTGCTTTCTTGGCACTATTACCGTAGGCATAAACTGCAATGGAATGCCCTCCATGTTCCTTGATCATCTTCATACAAGGAATGTCCGTATCTCCATCTCCAAAATAGATCATACGTTCGAATGGAATAGGACGTTCTTTTTCTGGTATATACTGATTGATTTTTTTGTTGTCACTGACTTCTTTGATACCTTTATTGATTTTAAACAAAAACTGGGTCTTCGCAGTATAATCAATGGCAACAGCCGGCCAATAAGCAATGCCGTCCACATCGTAAAGAAAAGAGCAAGCATAAATATTCTCAAATTCTTTAGCAATAGGAGTTCCCTCTATCATCTCTTTCAGTCCTGAAGAATTGATATAATGTTTGATATCCAACCCGATACTTTTCCCATACTCGTTGACTAAGGCAAACCATTCTTTTACTCCATCAAATAGTTCTACATTTTCTCCAAATCTTTTAAATGATTCTCTACGCAAAGAGATACCATTACTCTTTGCAGCTTGTATCATCAAATACATATAAGTCAGGATACCATTAGCATCATTTTCTTCAGATAACTTTTTATTCTTTGCCCAAAATTCAGCTTTATCTTTGCCTATAGCTTGTATAAAGCCAAATTCCTGCATGTTACCGGGAGATAATGTCCCGTCAAAATCATATATAAGTGCTACCGTTGGTCTTTTCTTTGTCATAATTTGATTATATTATGTTTAAACAAATAATATATGATACATATTCCTATATATAATAAAGGTAAACCATATACACAAAAATAATATATAAAACGAACCAAAAAGAAATATCGTATATTACAACATATCTTATGAAAGATACCAATTCTAAAATATTCCTTTTTCTGTAACTGAAACATAGCCAAATCTATTGGTAAATGATTATCATATCTATCCAACACCTTCTCATATTTATCCTTTATATTATTCACATCTGGTATACCATGTTCTGGTTCCATTTTCAGAGATCTTAACTCGTTATATAGCTTAGATATTTCTAAAGCACATTCATGATAATTTCTTGCACGAACAGAATAATTTTTTGCATATGCAAATTGGCTAAAAACCAAAATTAGAATAGATAATGATATAGATATAAACGTACCGCAGTTTTCTGGCAAAGTAAAAAATGGTATCTCACAAAGAGTAAGTACACTGAAAATAATTAAATAAGATGAAACCCATCCAACCACTCGATTATATCTGGAATCTAATTCTTCGCACCTTTCACTAGCTTTAAATCTGGTTCCTTTAGTTATCCATAATTTATAATTCAGTTCAACTTCAAAATTATTATCTTTCAGATACTCAGGAATACGTTTTGCTCTTCTGGATATATTTTTAGCCCTCCTTATTTTTGTATAACATTTCTTCAAGAAATAGTTATCAGGCAATAATTCTATAATACAACGTAACATACCAAATTAAATATTTACTCGCTTTTTACCAGTTAATAATACTTGCATCAAACCTTTTTTCTGCTGACGGAATTTATTTAGTTTTTGTTTAGCTAAGAGAATTTCATTATCACAAAGTGAAAGAATATTTGCTATAGCAGCCTGTTCTTCTATACATGGAATATCAATAGTTGTATTCTTTAGGGCATCTTTAGTTATAGAATATACCTTTATACCTTGCATTATTGAAATTATCTGCTTATGGTATCTCTCAGAATTTAAATAATATCCTAAATATTTAGAAGCAAATTGTATTATAGGATGAATCAAAATTGTATGAAGTCCAGAAACAACCTTTATTTTATCAATATTAATAATTTCACAGCAACGGCCTACCATTTCATCTTCAGCAGTATCCGCCATAATAATATCTCCGTTATTGACATAATCTTTTGGACTATATTCAATTTGTTCATTTACATATGGAATATCCTCTTTTGATACATCTAGAACCGATGAATATTTTACTAATACATCTCCATAATGAATATTTAGAATATTTCCTTTTACATTATTAAGTTGTTCTCGGGAGAATGAGTTCGTGCTCAAGAAGATCGTTACATCTCCCAATTTTACTTTCTTCCACTCTTCACTAAACCCAGGCAAACGTTTCTTTCCAGTGAGTAATTGTTGCATCAATCCTTTTTTGCGCAATTCAAGTTTTTCAATGAGTTGTGTTTGCTTCTCAATGGCTTTGTCCCATGCATTCAATACCTTAGCAATATTCTGCTGTTCCTCCATTGGAGGAAGAGGGATAAATCTTTTCTCCATATCATTCTTTGTGATATGATGCATTGTTCCTCCTTGAATAGCATTTTGCAGCAAAGATGCATCATAATCTAGAAAAAAATATAGATATTGTTTATCAATTCCTTTTAAATCACATATTTTCCAAATATGATAATGATAAATCACTTTTTCTTCAGTCCAGAATCGTGGCCCAAATGATGCAGACCATGCATATAATAAATCTCCTTTACAAGCATATTTATTAGCTTCCAACTCCAGATTTGAAAAATACCAGCTTTCATTTGTAAAAAAATTACCAACACGAAGTATCTTATATTTCCCTTCAGATAGTAATTCATCTTGCTTATAAGCCCTACCGTTAACTAGCGTACAAATTTCATGTATACGCACCGCTTCCCATTCTTTAGGAATAACTCCCAGTGATGTCTTTTTATAACCTTCTGGAATAATACAATCTGACATATCTCTTAATTTTCAGGGTTATAATCTTTTATTGCTTTCTCAATAATATCAATTATGGCTTGTTTATGCCAACTCAAAGTCCCGTTTATATCTTCAACGCTAGGATATGTTCCATAAGCATATTTTTTAGTATGAAACATATAATCTTGCGCAAAGAATTGGACAATGGCACTTAAGCAAGTAGAAATATTTTGCATCGCATAATCCGATTTTAACTTGCTAAAGGAAATAGAAAAACTGATTGATTTTACTTGAGTCCACATTTCCTTATCCTCATTAGTAAAGGAGTTAAAATCTAATGGTTGATTTTGATGACTATAATCCATATTCGAGTTTTTAAGCCCTATTGAGTAGCTACACTTTGTATCTTTAAAGAAATTAAAAGCCGGCAATAGTTCTGTTTTCATTTTCTGAGAATATGGAAGTAATAGTTTATTATACAAATCAATCTTATTTTCTACAGTATCAGACCGAAGTGAGTTATTTCCCTTTTTCTCAGCCAATTGCTGCAACAGCTTGATCTGTTTCTGAAAATCATCTTCCTCCTCAATACTCTCCCCTTTAGCAGCCTTGATACAGATTGTCAATGCTGCCTCCAGACACTGGGTCATATAGTCTATAAAAGGCATCAGTTGTACCTGTTCCGCATGAGCCCCTACAGAAGGAGTTGGCCCAACCTGCGCATCACAACGATTAAGGGCCGTCAAGTAACGGTCTTTATCTTTGCTTTTTACCACAATCATCGGATAGTGATGGCGTGTAAGAATGTAATTCACCAACAGACGGGCAATGCGACCATTACCATCCTCAAAGGGATGGATGCGAATGTAACGGTAATGAAAGACAGCAGCCAATTCAACAGGCGATAACTCAGCCTTCTGTTCTTCCATATTGTACCACTCCACCAAGTCCGTCATCAAGGCCGACGTCTCTTCGGGTGAAGCATATTCAAAACGTTCACCAGTAACCGTTATCACCGAATTGGGACGGGTTTTGTACACTCCAGCATGGATAACATAGGAAGTGGTGGTTCCATCCGGCAACTGACGGTACATGGTATAATCTTCACGAAGCAAGGTATGATGCAGTTGACGGATAAAAGTTTCCGTCAAAGGATGACTTTTATCAGCAGCCTCTTCCCGTACCATTTTTAAACAGACATTATGGGCTTTCATCTCTTCCAAGTCCTTCATATTAGCCTCGTCCACAACCCTTCCGAAAAGTAACAGCAGTTCGGTTTGCCCATAGGTCAAAGTGTTTCCTTCTATATGATTGGAGTTGTAATTGAACTCCAACATGAATTTTCGGTCCAGCCTGTTCTTATCTTCCGGCTTTAACGGCTGCAAAGACAGCCATTCACTATATAGTTGATCAATATTACTCATACGTTCTAAATCTTAATATCCCAAATCCTTTAAATAATCTCTCATCTTAGCCTGCACCTCTGCTAATTCAGCCTCCAATGCATCAATTTCTTTCTGTACGGCCGGAATATCCACTTCTGCTTCTTCCTCAAAAGTGTCCACATAGCGAGGAATGTTCAGGTTATAGTCATTTTCCTGTATATCGGCAGGAGTAGCTACAAAAGCGTATTTCTCTTCTGCTACACCGGGTTCGAGCTGCCCTGCAGTGAACTGTTGATAAACAGAAACGATATGGCTAATATCTTCCGGACGTAACTTGTTCTGGTTCTTTCCGTTTTCATACTCTCTGCTGGCATCGATAAACAATACATTGTCCGTCTTCTTTCCTTTATTGAAAATGGCGATGGCTGCCGGAATACCTGTTCCGAAAAACAGATTTGCGGGCAATCCGATAACAGCTTCCAACAAATTCTCATCAATCACCTGCTTGCGGATTTTGCCTTCGCTTGCTCCGCGGAACAGTACACCGTGTGGAATTACTACACCGACCTTACCGCTACCTTCCTGAGCAGCTTCTATCATGTGGGAAATAAAAGCCCAGTCGCCTTTGCTCTTTGGTGGAATACCTCTCCAAAAACGGTTATAGGAATCGTGAGCAGCCTCTTCAGCTCCCCATTTGTCTAACGAAAATGGAGGATTAGCAATCACTGTGTCGAACTTCATTAACTTGTCATCCTCTTTCAGTTTCGGATTGCGCAACGTATCTCCCCAGCGTATCACAGCATTGTCAAAACCGTGGAGGAACATGTTCATCATGGCCAGCGCCCAAGTGCTGCCATTTACTTCCTGACCGTAAAGAGAGAAGTTATTGTTGCCCACCTCCTTGCCGGCCTTAATCAGCAGAGAGCCGGAACCACAAGTCGGATCACAGATACGTGCACCAGGTTTACTCTTTGTCAGTTTAGCCAACAAAGTTGAAACTTCTGCCGGAGTAAAGAACTCTCCCGCTTTCTTCCCTGATTCACTGGCAAATGTAGAGACCAAATACATATAAGCATCTCCAATGATATCATTATTTTCCAAATGAGATTCATCCAATTCCAATTCACTGAAATCTACCAATAGATTTTTCAAGCGGGCATTCTTTTCTTTCGGTTCACCCAAGTTCGCTGAATTGAAACTGATATTACGGAAAATACTACTGCCGTCCTCACTGCTCATTTTCTCCCGATTGGCATCCTCAATGTCTGCCAATGCCATATCAATCAACTCTCCGATATTGTCCGCCGTGCGGTGTTGATATAAATAATCAAATGAACTGGTTTCAGGAATAAGGAAACGTTCATGGCGCATGGAACGGGCAGCACGCTCTTTATCTCCTTCGTATCTGTTTAAATATTCTGAATATTTGGCTTTGTACACATCACTGACATATTTCAAGAAAAGCATAGTCAGAATATAATCTTTATATTGACTAGGATCTATCACTCCACGGAAAGTGTCACAAGCTTTCCAAACTACACGATTGATTTGTAACTGATCTGTTTTTTGTTGATTTTCCATATCTTGATTTACTTTATTTTGTTCATTAATAATTGTTGTACAATAATTTGTTTCTTTTCAATAATTGCCTGTTGTATTTCCTTTTCTCTTTGTGATAAATATGCTATATTTACAATAATATTCTGTTCCTCTAGTGTTGGAACCGGTATCTCTAAATTTTCCACAGCAGGTTTGTGAATAAGAGGAGTTGCACTACCGGCTTGGTTTGTTTTGAAATATGCTTTTGTTGTTGGTTGTTGTAAAAACCAGCAAAGATACTCGGGCGTAACCAGTGATGATTTCAAGCGAATAACGAAGAAAGATGTGGAAGCCACAGCTTTTTCCTGTTCTCGAAATACTACACTTAAATCATTTACTCCCTTGGAAGCAAAAAGGATGTCACCATCTTGCAATAAATTCTTTTGCATTTTCGGTGTCTGCAACACTCGGGAAGCATATTTCGTAATAACCCCATCGGGACAATCCTTGGTCTGTAAATATGCTATTTCTCCGTTCGGATCTGTCTTTTCGTATATGCCAGATAAAATATCCGCAAGCTCTTTTAATTGTATTTTTTCTATAGTAATCATATTACTCATTCTTTTTCTGTCGCAAATATACTACTTTATTCTTATACTCCAAATCATTTTCTTCATTTTTTTAGAAGTAATTCGATTACTATATTTTATAGAACCCTGAAAATTTTCTTGGATGATTCACATATAATTTTAAAAACAAAAAGTTTTATAACAGCTTTCCATCTGACACTTTGCAAAAACAATACTCTCAGACTCTCGTTTTTACGACCGCCAAATCAGGCAATCGGAAAAACAAGAATCTGAGAGCATTAAAATACATATAACAAAATGATTTACAGAGCAACAGTATCACATCCGATGCTTTAAAACTTGCTCCAACCAGCTCGCAAAAAGCGCTTCAAAACAGTTTTTCCGGAACAACAGGGGATTTTTTCAGAGGCAACACTCTCCCCTCCAATCAATGCGTCTTCTTATAGCTGAGCATGGCCCACGTATTGAAAAATGCCATGAAGGCAAGCAGGATATAAAGCTGGGGCAACAGATCCGTCAGTGTGCTACCCTTGAGATAGAGCATGCGCATCACCTGATTGAAGTGCGTCAGCGGATTGATACGGGCAATCCATTGCGCCCACACCGGCATACTGGTGATCGGAGTAAAGAGACCGCTGAGCAGAACAAAAATAAGCAGGAAGAAAAACGTAACGAACATGGCCTGCTGCATCGTGGCGGAATAGTTGGAAATGACCAGTCCCACACCGGACATAATCAGGATGTAGATACACGCGAAAAAGTATAGCAGCGGCCAGGAACCGGCCGGAGTGAGGTCGTAAACCCAGTGGGCCAGCAGGAAACAAAGGGTGAGCACCACAAGTCCCACCACCCAATAGGGCAACAGTTTGCCTAAGATAAAGTCGAACTTACGCAAAGGGGTGACATTGAGCTGCTCAATCGTGCCCACTTCCTTTTCGCTCACAATGTTCAGCGCCGGCAAAAAGGCACAAAGTATGGAAAGAAGCATCACCATCAGCGCCGGCACCATAAACACTTTATAGTCCAACCGCGGATTGAACAGACTCTTTTCCACAATGCGCACGGGCATAGCCACGGATTTCGGTCCTCCTTCCTGCGCAAAGAATTCCTGAATCACAGTGGTCAGATACGACGCGCTGAGGGCTCCCTTGGTGCCGTTGATGGCATTGGCAGACACCTGAATGTCCACCGGTTCGCCACGCATCATGTGGTACTCCATCTTTGGGGGCAGCTCCAGAATCACGTCGGCCTCGCCACGCTTTACGTCCAGCAGGGCATCGTCGTAATGCACGGCGGTGGAAGCCGGCACAAAGGAAGTGGTGGCACAGACCTTTTCCGTCAGCCGGCGCGACAGGGACGATCCGTCCAGATCGATGATGCACAGACGGCTGTTTTTCACTTCCAGAGTGGCCGCCCACGGCATGAGCAGCATCATCAGACAGGGAAAAATCACTATGAGCCGGGGGATAATCGGGTTGCGCACCATCTGCCGGAACTCCTTTTCTATGAGATATTTCAATACCATAAGCTTCTATTCTTTTTTCCATTTTCCGGAAAGATTCTTTTGAGCTTCGTAAAGAACCCTTCGGTGTTCTTGTTCGGGAATGTTCTGCTACTGGAGCCGTTCCCGGAAATGCTTCAGGCTCACCGTCATCAGCAGGGCGGCCATGCCTGTGAGAATCAGTATCTCCTGCCACACGAAACGAAGTCCTACCCCTTCGATCATGATTTTCTTTACGGCCAGAATATACCATTTGGCGGGAATAATGTTGGACAGCCACTGGAGCGGCACAGGCATGCTCTCCACCGGAAATATCAGTCCAGAAAGCAGCATCACGGGCATCATCAGCGTCATACCCGAAATCAGCATGGCGGCCACCTGGGTGTCGACCAGCGTGGAAACGAGCAGTCCCAACGAGAGGGCCACCAGAATGAGCAGCATGCTGACGAAGGAAAGCAACAGCAGACTGCCAGCTATGGGCACTTCGAGCACGTAGACCGAGAGCAGCAGAATGGTGGCCAGATTGACGCAGGAGAGCAGAAAATAAGGCACGGCCTTGGCCAGAATGATGAAAATCGGGCGTATGGGCGATGCAAGCAGCACTTCCATCGTGCCGGTTTCCTTTTCGCGCACAATGCTTACCGAGGTCATCATGGTGCAGATCAGCATCAGAATGAGCCCCATCACCCCGGGCACAAAGTTGTAGGCACTCTTCATCTGGGGATTGAAAAGCATGTGGGTATGTATCGAAACGGGCGGTGCCGACAAAGAGGCGGCCGAGGTCTGCACCGACGGCAACTGTCCGCTCAGGGCGGAGGTGATGACGGCCTGCGCATAGTTCTTCATCAGATGGGCCGTATTGGGGTCGGTACCATCCACAAGCAGCTGCACGGCGGGTACTTCGGCTCCTGTTGCCTCGGCGGCAAAGCCTGGAGGAAAGGCTACCACCAAGTCGGCCTCGTTCTTGCGGAAAGCCTCGTGCGCCTCACGGTCGGTATGCAGAAAGCCCACCACACTGAAGTAGGCATTCTGTTCCAGACGCTCCACGAGCCGCTGTTCCACAGGGTCGCCGGTATAGCCCAGCACCAGGACACGGGCATCCTTCACCTCGGTCGTGATGGCAAAACCGAAGAGCAGAATCTGCGCGATGGGCATGCCCAGCAGAATCAGCATGGTGCGCTTGTCGCGGAAGATGTGGAAAAACTCTATTTTGACAAAAGCCAGAAATTCTTTCATTTGCTTGTTTTTTTCGTAAAGTCTACACTGCCGTACATGCCGAGCTTGATCTGTCCGTAGGAATTGTCTACGGCAATTTTCACGGCATACACCAGGTTGGAGCGCTCGTCACGTGTCTGGATGGTCTTGGGAGTGAATTCAGCTTCGCCGGAGATCCATACCACACGGCCCGAATAAGGGGTGCGGTCGGCCTCGCCACGGTCGGCATACACCGTGACTTCCTGCCCCAGACGGAGCGTCGTAAGCTGTGGCGCCTCGACATAGGCCCGCAGATAGATATGCTCCAGATCGGCCACCTTGAAGAGCGGACGACCGGCAGCGGTCACTTCGCCGGCCTCGGCATATTTGGTCAGCACCGTGCCCCGGATGGGACTGGCGATGCGGCATTTCTGCAACTGGTCGTCCAATTGCAGCACTTGCAGCTCCAGAGAGCGCTGTTCGTCGCGCACTCCTAAATTGGCGCTGGTCATGGTCGAGAGCTGGGCTTCCAGCTGACGGCGCAAAACGGCCACCTGCGCTTCGGCATCGTCCACCTGCTTCTGGGTTCCGGCACGGTCGTGCAGCAGATCCCGGCTACGGGCATACTCCCGTTCGGCCTGCTCGATCTGACGGCGTGTAACGGCCACTTGTTTGGCCACATCCATTTTCTTATGCCCCACGGCGTCCATGCTGGCCAGCAGCTGTTCGCGCTTCAGGGCCAGCTGCACGGTGTCGATATATCCCACCACTCGGTCGGATTCCACACGGTCGCCCTCCTGCAAATCCAGATGAAGGATGCGGCCTCCGGATTCGGCCGAAACCAGCACTTCCGTTGCTTCGAACACTCCGGTGGCGTCCGCCTCGTCAGCCGAGGAGTTACAAGCGGTCAGTCCACCGCACAACAGGGTTGCGGCCAGACAATGATATAAGATTCGTAGACTTTTCATATGGCGTTTTCTTTTGGTTTTCAGTTATTCTGTATGCGCTTCAAGGCATAGCGGGCCTGAAGCAGTTCCACTTCGTGAATGGCCTTGTTCTGACAGGCCTGTTCCTTTTCGAGCACCATGCGCAGCATCTCCAGCACGGAAAGGGTTCCGTTGGCCACACGGGCCTGTGCCGATTCCAGAATCTGTCCGCGCATGCGGATGATATCTTCATCGGCCTGGATCTCGTCGCGGATGCGCTCTATATTGCGGCGTGCCTGAATGGCTTCGGCACGGGTGTTCAGCAGGAAGGTGGACTGCTGGATGTCTACCTGACTCATCTGCTCGTCAATCAGGCGGCGTTCGTTCTTCAGGGTGTAGAGCTTGCCGATATTCCAACTGAGCTGCACGCCGGCAATATAATAGGGACTGAATCCGCCCTTGAGCATATTCAGACCGGGATCGCCGTAACCGCCCTGCATAAACAGGCCCAGTGTGGGACGGATGCCCGCACGGGTGGTTTCCTTTTGTGCCAGCAACATATTTTTCTGACGGGCAAAGAGTTGTAGTTCCGGACGAAGGATTTCATTGCCGGACTCGGTCACGGCCGGAGTGACCAGCGCTCCGGCACGCAGGGAGTCCATGCCCGTGAGCAGCGACAGCACCTCGCAATAGGCCTTGCGGGAGGTTTCCAACGAACGGACAGACTGCTCCACCGTGCGCAATTCCACCTGTACGGCATCGACATCGGCCGGACAGACTACTCCGCGTTTCAGAAAGGCCTGCACCTGTTCCAGGCTTTTCTGAAGCTGTTCCAGCAAAAGCTGCATCTGCTTGTGTTGCGCGTTCTGAAGCAGGATTCCGAAATAAACCTGATCAATGCGCTGATGCAAGGCATAGAGTTCCACCTCGGCCTGTTGGCGATCGGCCGCCGTACGGGCCTTCTGCCACTCACGACGGGCACGCACCATGCCGCCATCGTAAACCAACTGCTTCAGTTCCAGAACGAACTGATACTGGTCCTGCTCCATCCACTCGATGTTCATGCCGGGCATTTCAAACGGCAGTTTGGTAACATCCGACTGCCACGAAACACGGGCCGACAGGTTGAGCTGGGGCAAGAAAGAGCGTTTGATATTTTCGAGCGTGAATTGTTCGGTGCGCTCCAACAAATCGAACTGACGGATTACGGGGTAATTGGCTCGGGCGGAGTCGTAACACTGTTCCAAAGTGACCTGCGCCGAAGCGGAAGCCGAAAACAACAGCAGGAACAGAAATCCGATTACGTATTTTTTCTTTTTCATGGTTTTTCCTCTTTAGAAAACGGACTTTTTCATGCTTCAATATAAAGAACTTGTCAAAAGATCCGCACTTCAGTATTTTTAATAAGTAATCTGCTTTCCACAAAAATAGAAGATTTATCCGCTCTCTATCCTCTTGAATTTCAGAAATATTTTTATATTCAACAAGTTTAACACTTATGCATTTAGCCCCTTCCATAGCAGAATGCCCCAAAGAATATCCCTGATTTAGGGTATTGCAACCAAAGCGTGTGTTACCTATCTTTGCAGAAATCATTCATTTAGCAAAATTATTATGGAACAAGAATCTGTATGGATCGCCCTGTCGCTTACGTTAGTGGCAGGTATGGCCACCGGTATAGGAAGCCTGATTGCATTTCTGGCCAAGAAAACAAATACGAAGTTTTTGTCCGCCTCGCTGGGACTCTCGGCAGGGGTGATGATTTATGTCTCCTTTATGGAACTGATGCCGGAAGCGGCCCGTGAGTTTGCCCGTATCTATTCGGAGTCGAAGGCACAGGCACTGATGCTGGGCGCCTTTCTGTTAGGTATTCTTCTGATTGCGCTGATCGACCGTTTGGTGCCCGAAGACGAGAACCCGCATGAGGTGCATTCCATGGAAGAACACGGCGGAAAAAGCCGGCTCAAACGCACGGGCATCCTGATGGCGCTGGCCATCGGTATTCATAACTTTCCCGAAGGACTGGCCACTTTTACCACGGCACTGACGAGCATGGATATTGCCCTGCCGATTGTCTTTGCCATCGCCATTCACAACATTCCTGAAGGCATTGCCGTGTCGGTACCGATTTATCATGCCACCGGCAGCCGGCGCAAGGCGTTCTGGTATTCGTTCCTCTCGGGTGTATCGGAGCCGGTCGGCGCGTTGTTCGGCTTTCTGTTCCTGCTGCCGTTCTGGTCGGTAGAGTTGAACGCATTCCTGCTGGCCTTCGTTTCGGGCATCATGGTGTATATCTCGTTTGACGAGTTGCTGCCGGGAACAGAAAAGTACGGTCACCACCATCTGGGAGTGGGCGGTGTGGTGCTGGGTATGCTCATCATGGGCATCAGTCTGATTCTGCTTTAAGACATTGCGATTTTTTGAGAAAAAGGAGTGGCCGGGCCGCTCCTTTTTTTATGCCGTCTGTTGCTTTTATAAAGAAGAAAACCTAACTTTGTCACAATCACTGAAACTCAAAAGGAATATGTATCGTAATTTTATTTTTGCCTCCTGCCTCGCTTTGGCAGGAATGTTGGCCGGTTGCCAGAAGGCTGCCACACCGGCCGAGACTTCAAATACCGATTCTGTCAGTCAGAAGAATGCAGTAGTGGAAACCATCATGGAGCGCCGGAGCATCCGCAAGTACAAGCCTCAGGCTATTGAAAAGGAAAAGCTGGACGAAATCATCCGTTGCGGTATTTATGCGCCCAACGGCATGGGACGCGAATCCTGGGAAGTACGCTTCGTAACCCGTCCGGAACTGTTGGCACGCATCGACACACTTTATGCGGACTATATGGAAAAGACGCAGGGGAAACGCCCGGCTGCAGCGGCATACGGCGCACCGGCCGTGGCATTCATTGCCTATGACACCACTTACGATCTGTCGCAGGTGGATTGCGGCTTACTGGGAGGAAACATGTTGCTTGCCGCCAAATCCATGGGCATTGGCTCTTGCTGTCTGGGAGGCATCTGCCGCTTCCTGAACGCTCCAGAGGGTGCCGAAATCATGAAGGAACTGGATTTCCCGGAAACGCACAAGTTGCTTTATGCCATCGCTTTCGGTTATCCTGATGAGTCTCCGAAAGCCAAGGAAAGAACTCCGGAGAAAGTGCGTCTCATTCAGTAAACGACTGAGAACCCAAATCCCCAATCCAAAAATCATTAAACCCGAACAGACACCATGATAAAAAGAAGAACACGCGCCGCAATACTCGGTCTGCTGCTGGGATGCAGCCTGCCGGTGTGGAGTGCCGTGCAACCCGCAGATTCCCTCTATCTGCTTCCGCAACCCAAATCGGTGGAAATGCGCACCGGAGTATTTCGCCTGAATGAAGTGAAGAAAGTGAGCATTCAGGCTCCCGACAGTATTGCCGCCCTGATTGCGGACTATCTGCCGGAAGGCATGAAGGCAACAACCAAAAGCAGTAAAGCGACCCGGATGGAAATTCGTCTGAAGCCCGGACAAAAAGAAAACCAGACGGACGAGAGCTATGTACTGGACATCACCGACCGGAAAATCAGTATCGAGGCCGCTTCCGTGGCCGGAGTTTTCTATGCCTTGCAGACATTGGGACAGCTGACCGACGAAGAGCAGGCAACCGTTCCGGCTGTGCGCATTACGGATGAACCGCGGTTTGCCTACCGGGGTATCATGCTGGATGTGTCGCGCCACTTCTTTGACGCGGACTTCCTGAAAAGACAGATTGATGTGCTGGCGGCGTTCAAAATCAACCGTCTGCACCTGCATCTGACGGATGCGGCAGGATGGCGTCTGCAAATTGACCGTTATCCCCGACTGACCGAACTGGCTGCCTGGCGACCGCAACATCTGTGGAAAGAATGGTGGAAAGGAGCACGCCGCTATGTGATGGAGGGTGCACCGAATGCCTACGGCGGTTACTATACGAAAGAGGAAATCCGCGATCTGGTGGATTATGCCCGCAAACGGCAGATCACCATCATACCGGAAATCGAAATGCCTTCGCACTCGGAAGAAGTGCTGACGGCTTATCCGGAACTGTCGTGTACGCATGAACTGTACAAACCGTCGGATTTCTGCGTGGGTAACGAGAAGACGTTTGAATTTCTGGAACAGGTGCTCACCGAGGTGATGGAACTGTTCCCGTCGGAATATATCCACATCGGAGGAGATGAAGCTCCGAAAACCGATTGGCGCACCTGCCCGCGATGCCAGAAAAGAATCAAGGACGAGGGACTGAAAGACGAAAAGGGACTGCAAAGCTATCTGGTGCATCGCATCGAGAAGTTCCTGAACGCGCACGGACGGAAACTGTTGGGATGGGATGAAATTCTGGAAGGCGGTCTGGCACCGAATGCCACCGTGATGTCGTGGCGCGGTACGGAAGGAGGTATTGAGGCCGTCAAGAGCGGTCATCAGGCCATCATGACTCCGGGACAATATTGTTATCTGGACGGTTATCAGGACGCTCCGCACACACAGCCGGAGGCCATCGGAGGTTATCTTCCTCTGAGCAAGGTGTATGGTTATGACCCGGTGCCTCAGGAACTGACCCCGCAAGAGCAAAAATTGATTATAGGTGTGCAGGGAAATCTGTGGGCGGAATATGTACCCACAGAGGAACACGTGGAATATATGCTCTATCCGCGTGCATTGGCCATTGCCGAAACGGGGTGGACACAACCGGAAAACAAATCCTGGAAACGCTTTCACCACAAGGCGGTGCAGGTGACCAAGGATTTGCGCGAGGCCGGTTATCAGGCCTTCCCGTTGGAGCGTGAGTTTGGAAACCGTCCGGGAGCCGGAGAGGTTCTGAAGCACAAGGCATGGAACAAGCCGGTGACTTACAACGCACGCTACTGGGGCACTTATCCGGCCGGAGGCGACAAGGCACTGACTGATGGCCTGCGGGGCGGATGGAACTACAACGACGGTTTCTGGCAGGGCTTCGTATCGCAGAAACGTCTGGACGTAACCATCGACTTAGGAAGTCTTACCGACATACAGCGTATTCAGGCCGATTTCATGCAGATTTGCGGTCCGGAAGTCTATCTGCCGGCACACGTCATCATCTCGGTTTCTGAGGACGGAAAAGAGTTTACCCAACTGAAAGAAATCAAGCACAAGCCGGTGCGTAATGATGAGGTGACCTTCAAAACCTATGGTTGGGAAGGTACTGCCAAAGCACGCTTCATCCGCTATCAGGCACTGGCCGGCGACGAGTTCGGCGGTGTGGTATTCACGGATGAAATCGTGGTGGAATAATCTGAGAGCAGAATAAAGTAACGAGTGAATTCAGGACTTGGCTTTTGTGCGAATCACCATGCGCTCCCATAACGCGTTGGGAATCAAGCGCCAGAAGAAAGTAATAATCGCATAGCGCCAGTCGATGACCATCACTCGGCGTTTTTGAGCAATAGCCCGGGCAATCGTCCGGGCTACTTTGTCTGCCGGCATCATCAGCGGGTATTTCTGCGCTCCGGAAAGCAACGGCGTGTCTACGAAACCGGGACGTATATCCGTGAAACAGATCGGATGCCCCTCCATGCGTGCCTGCTGCGCCAAAGCCTGCAAATAGGTGTTCTGAAAGCGCTTGGTGGCCGAATAAGCAGGGGCCGCACCCAGTCCCTTCGTTCCGGCAATGGAACTGATAGCTGCCAGATGACCGCCGCCCTGAGCGGCAAAATAACGGTAGGCCCACCCTACCATCTGTCCGAAGCCCAGCACATTGGTGCGGAAAGTGTCCACCTCGATGTCGGCCTGTAAGGTACGGTTCTGCTTTCCGATTCCGGCCACATGCAGATAGAGGTCCATGCCTCCCATCTCCTGCACCAGTTCGGCCAGAGCCTCCGTTGCCCCATCAGAAGTCACATCAAGTTCTTTCACAAAGACCCGCTGCGGCGCCAACTGTTTCAGAGTCAGCAACGGTGCGGTACGGCGTGCGGCCAATCCGACCACACAGCCGGCGGCAATATAAATACGGGCCAGCTCCAGACCTATTCCGGATGAGGCTCCTATAAGAACAACTTTTTGAGAAGAAGATATCTGGTTCATTTTATCGTTTTTTTAGGGTTCTACACATGCAAAAATAACGATTTTTGCCCTTTCTCCCATTTTTTTGTAACCAAAAAGCCAACAACTCTTGCATTTCTTCCACTTTTTATCGTAATTTTGTGTGCTGTCGTCCGGACCCCGGTTTCCCGTCTCTCTTTCTTCTCCAAACAGGAAACCGAATGAAAACACGTCCGCACGAAAAATCATTCACAAAAATCTTAAACACAAATTGCAATGAAAGAAAAAAACAACAGAGGTAAATTTGCCAGTAAAATAGGAGTCATCCTGGCTTCAGCCGGCTCAGCCGTCGGTTTGGGAAACATCTGGCGCTTCCCCACGGAAACGGGAGAAAACGGCGGTGCCGCCTTCATCCTGCTTTATATCTGCTGCATCCTGCTGCTCGGACTGCCGGTGATGATTTCGGAATTCCTCATCGGACGGCGCACACACGCCGACGCATCTACCGCCTTCGAGCTGCTGGCCCCCAAACATAAACAATGGCATTGGGTGGGCCGTTTGGGCGTGCTCTCGGGCATCATGATCTTCAGTTTCTATTCTGTGGTGGCGGGCTGGACCGTAAACTACACTGTTCAGGCTGCTCTGAACCGCTTTAACCAAATGGTGCCAACCGGCGAGGGAAATGTCTACGGAGCCTATTTCAACTCGTTTGTATCCGATCCCATCATGCCTACACTCTACCTGGTTCTGTTCATCCTGCTCACTCATTTTGTCGTGGCACGAGGCATTGAAAAGGGTATCGAGCGCTTCTCCAAACTGATGATGCCTACCCTCTTCCTGCTGCTTCTGGTTCTGGCTGGTTTTGCGCTGACTATGGAAGGGGCGGCCGAAGGTCTGAACTTCCTGTTCCGCCCGGATTTCAGTAAGATTGATTCCTCAGTAGTGCTTTCGGCTATGGGACAGGCTTTCTTCTCGCTGAGCATCGGTCTGGGTTGTCTCTGCACCTATGCTTCCTATTTCCGCAAGGAAGTAAACCTGGTACGCACGGCAGGAAGCGTGGCGATGATTGACACGCTTGTAGCCATCATTTCCGGTCTGATCATCTTTCCGGCCGTTTATTCTGTGGCCGGCATGGAGCCGTCCGAGGGCCCGAGTCTGGTGTTTGTGGCTTTGCCCAACATCTTCCACATCGCTTTCTCCAAACTGCCTATTCTGGCCTATGCGTTGCCTTTCCTGTTCTACTTCCTGCTCATTCTGGCTTCGCTGACTTCCACCATTTCCATGCATGAGCTGATCACGGCCTACTTCCATGAGGCGCACCACCTGTCGCGCAAGAAAGCTACCTATCTGGTTACGGGCATCTGTCTGTTCCTGGGTGTTCTCTGTTCGCTGTCCTTGGGTGTCGGCTCGTCTTATACCATCGGCGGCATGACGCTGTTCGACCTGTTTGACTATCTCACCGCCAAATGGATGCTGCCGCTGGGCGGTCTGTTCACCGTACTTTTTACCGGATGGTATCTCGACCGCAAGATTGTGTGGGAAGAAATCACCAACTACGGAACGCTCCGTTTTTACGGATTCCGGATTTTCATGTTCATCCTGAAGTTCATCGCTCCACTGGGAATCTTCCTGATTTTCCTGGATCAGGTGGGTGTGTTCCGCTGGTTCTAAAGATATTTGGATGCATGAGCATGCAGTAAAAGCTGTCACACAAGGAACGTATTACAACTGAAAAACCAAAAGCCATAGCGCGCTCTATTCCTGAGATACGCTATGGCTTTTGGTTTATTGTTTTTGTAACGAGTTTTTATTTCCTAGAAACAAAGAGTAAAAACATCAGCACCACATGAAAAAAACATCGGGATGATTTTTAAAGAACATCCTGATGGCTTTTCAATTTTATCGGGATCATTATCTCAAAGCATAATCCAGAAGTTCTTTTCTTGATAACCTTAATAGAATCAAGCACTTAAATAAAACAAGAACAAGATATAGGAAATCCCGATATTTGTCTGCTTTTTTCTTATTGAAGTCTGGTGGCTCAAAGACAAAAGCCATTCAAGACGAGAAACATGTTTTCTCCCCGGATTTCCAAACGTTTAAGGCAAATCCAAACGGAAGACGATGCGGAACTGTCCGTCAGCATACGATGTGCTGGTAATACGGAAAGCTCCCAGTTGGGCGGTATGCGCCACGTGTGCGCCAATACAGGCGCAAACATCATAATTGCCTACGTAAACAAGCCGCACTTCACGCACCTGCTGATCGGGCAAGCGCGAAAGCGAAACACTCTCGGGCAACTGATCCACCGGAGTCATGCGGGCCGTAACCGGCATATCGGCACGAATCACTTCATTGACCATCTGCCCGATCCGCTCGATCTGCTCCGGTGTGGGAGCTTCGGCCAGTTCGTAATTCACCTTACTCTTTTTGCGCTCGATATGCGCATTTGTGGAGCGCGGACAACCAAAAAGCCGCACCATCGTCTGATTCAGAATATGCTCGGCCGTGTGCATCGGAGCAATGGCTTCATCCTGAAATTTTGAATTTGTTTCCATATTATTTTCCAATCTTATAAAAAGGATTTTTTCCCCTAAAAACTAATATCAGTACTTTTCCTGCATTTCGGCAGGCATTACTCAAAAACTCAAAGGAAAAGAGTCATATTATCCGTTTGGTTTGAAGGATAATATGACTCTCTTTATTTTCCGAAAGGAAGTCTGCAAAACCTTAAGCGGACGCCTCCGTTTCCCAAACACCTTCCATATTTCTTTTATTCGAATATCTCATCAATGCCGATAACCTCCTCGGCAACGCTGTCAGTAGGCACAATCATATTCTGGCAAGGATCGAAGCCCTCCGGAATGTCGAACTTCTCATCCTGAGAATAATGCAGGCTCTTGTCGGCATAGACTTTCTTCAGGAACTTGGCACAGATAGGCAAGGCTGAAGAAGCTCCCTGGGCATAGGTCATGCTGCGGAAGTGAATGTCGCGGTCCTCACCGCCTACCCAGCTACCGAACACCAGCGACGGGGTGAATCCGATAAACCAACCGTCGGAGTTGCGGTTGGTGGTTCCGGTCTTACCGCCCATCGGGCTCTTGATGTTGTATCTGAAACGCATGCGTCCACCCGTACCGCCGTCCATGACGCCTTGCAGCAGAATCAGCATCTTATAGGCACTCTCTTCGCTGATCACCTCGTTCATGCGGGGCTGGAACTGAGCCAGCACATTGCCCTCGTTGTCCTCGATGCGGGTTACCAGCAACGGAGCGGTGCGGATACCCTTATTCGGGAATGCGGTGTAGGCACTGACCATTTCCGAAAGAGAGATGTCGCAAGGACCCAGACACAAAGACATGGAAGGATGGATATCGCGGTTCAGAACACCGAATTCATGTATCAGGCGCACCAGAGCCTCCGGACTGAGTTTGCTCATCAGATAAGCGGAAATCCAGTTGTTGGACTGGGCAAGTCCCCACTTCAAGGTCACCATCTCACCGTAGCGCGAGCGGCTTCCGTTACGCGGTGTCCACGGTTTGCCGGCAACCATATAAGTCTGCTGCACATTCATCACCTGATCGCAGGGCGACATACCGTTCTCCATCGCCAATGTATAGAGGAAAGGCTTGATGGTAGAACCCACCTGACGGCGGCCCACACCGGCCATATCATACTGGAAGAAGCGATAATCCAAACCGCCGACATAGGCCTTCACTTCGCCTGTCTTGGGATCCATAGCCATGAATCCGCTGCGCAGGAAGCACTTGTAATAGCGGATAGAGTCCATCGGAGTCATCACGGTGTCCACCTCGCCATGATAGGTAAAGACGGTCATCTCGGTCGGTGTCTCGAAAGACTGGTCGATCTCATCCTGCGAATAGCCGGCCTTCTTCATCATGATGTAGCGCTCGCTCTGCATCTTCGAGCGGTTCATGATCTGTTCCACTTCCGCATTGGTCAGCGCGTCGGTATAAGGACGGCGTGAGCGGCCCTTCTGCTCCTTGTCGAACAACGGTTGCAGATAAAGTCCCACATGCTCGTAGAGCGCTTCCTCGGCATAACGCTGCATGCGCGCATCAATGGTTGTATAAATCTTCAGACCGTCGGTATAAATGTTGTAGTGCGAACCGTCCGGCTTTTTATTCTTGTTGCACCATCCGTAAAGCGGGTCAGTCTCCCAGGCCAGCGAATCTTCATAATAGAGCTGATCCTGCCAGCCGGCATAATCGTCGCGATTCGGCTTCTCGGCCATCAGCATGCCACGCAGACGCTCACGCAGATAAGTAGCCACACCTTCCTTATGATCCACACGTTTGAAGTTCAGATCCAGCGGTTTCTCCTTCTCGGCTGCAGCCTCGCTTTCTGTAAGATACTGCGCTTTGAGCATCTGGTCAATTACGACGTTGCGGCGCTCACGGCAGCGTTCCGGATAGCGCACCGGATTGAAGTAAGAAGGATTCTTGCACATACCGATGAGCGTAGCGGCCTCGGTTATGGTCAGATCTTTCGGTTCCTTACCGAAATAAGTCTTGGTGGCAGTCTTGATACCCACGGCGTTATGCAGAAAATCGAAGTAATTGAGATACATGGTGATGATCTCTTCCTTCGTGTAGTAACGCTCCAGCTCTACGGCAATCACCCACTCGATCGGTTTCTGCAAGGCACGTTCCATAGTGCTTTGTGCCGTTTCGGAATAGAGCTGCTTGGCCAACTGCTGCGTGATGGTACTACCTCCACCGGCATTGGTCTGCCCCAGGATACCGCGCTTCACGATGGCGCGCGCCAAAGCCCGGTAGTCAATGCCCGAATGATCATAAAACCGCGCATCCTCCGTGGCGACCAGCGCCTTGATCAACCAGGGAGACAAATCGTCATATCCCACAAAAATTCGGTTCGCCCGGCTGTACGACCACGTACCGATCAGTTTGCCGTCGGACGAGAAAACCTGCGAAGCATACTTGTTTACCGGATTCTCCAGTTCCTGAAAGTTGGGCATGTAACCGATCCAACCCTTAGAAATGGCCCAGAAAGCGCCGGCCACCGATCCGATACCCAGTATCAGAACAATCCACAAGGTAATAATTATCTTTTTTCTCATATATCTTAGATATGTCTGTTAATTCACAAATTAAAAATGGAAAAGGAAATGCAAAGTTACTCAAAATCTTGAAATAAATGGCGCAATATAAAAAAAGTTGAAGAAATGTATGTTGTTACGATATCTTTTCAATCCTTTTTGCTAACTTTGAAACAGATTCATCAATCAAATAAAACTTAATACTTTATTTAAAAATGGAAAATAGAAGTCTTGTAACCATTGCAGAGCACTCTCGGGAGAAAATCATGTATCTGATCGAGATGGCCAAGGAATTTGAGAAGCACACTAACCGTAAGCTATTGAACGGAAAGGTGATAGCTACTTTGTTTTTCGAGCCTTCAACCCGCACTCGTTTAAGTTTTGAAACCGCAGCAAACCGCCTGGGCGCACGTGTCATCGGCTTTACGGATCCGAAGGCCACCAGCTCTTCAAAAGGTGAAACATTGAAAGATACCATCATGATGGTGAGCAACTATGCCGATGCCATTGTCATGAGACACTATCTGGAAGGTGCAGCACGCTATGCCAGCGAAGTTTCTCCTGTGCCTATCCTGAATGCCGGCGACGGCGCCAACCAGCATCCGTCGCAAACCATGCTTGACCTCTATTCCATTTACAAGACACAAGGCACGCTCGACAACCTGAACATCTATCTGGTGGGCGACCTGAAATACGGCCGCACCGTGCACTCACTGCTGATGGCCATGCGCCACTTTAACCCGACCTTCCACTTCATCGCTCCTGACGAGCTGAAGATGCCGGAAGTGTATAAACTGTATTGCGAGAAGCATGGTATCAAATATGTGGAGCATACCGACTTCAACGAAGACACCATCGCCGGAGCAGATATTCTGTATATGACCCGCGTGCAGCGCGAGCGCTTCACCGACCTCATGGAGTATGAGCGTGTGAAGGATATGTATCTGCTCAAGCTGAACATGCTGGGCAAGGCCAAGGACAACATGAAGATCCTGCACCCGCTGCCTCGCGTGAACGAAATTGAATACAGCATCGACAACGATCCGCATGCCTACTACTTCGAGCAGGCGCACAACGGACTTTTCGCCCGTCAGGCCCTGATCTGCGATGCACTGGGCATCACTCTGGACCAAGTAAGAGAAGACAAAACCATTATTGATTAATCCTTTAAAAAAGAATTCTACATGAAACGTCAGGAACTTTTAGTTGCCGCACTCCAGAACGGAACCGTTATCGACCATATCCCCTCTAACAAACTCTTTCAGGTGGTGAATCTGCTGCACCTGGAGAACATGAGCAGCGCCATCACCATCGGCTACAATCTCAAAAGCCAGAAGATGGGAGTAAAGAGCATCATCAAGATTGCCGACAAGTTCTTCACCGACGATGAACTGAACCAGCTGTCTGTGATCTCTCCAAACGTTACGCTGTGCACCATCAAGGATTATGAGGTTGTGGAGAAAAAAGAAGTCAAGACTCCGGATCACCTGATCGGAATCGTGAAGTGCAAAAACCCGAAATGCATCACCAATAACGAACCGATGCAGACGGTCTTCCATGTCATTGACAAGCAGAAGGGCATCATCCAGTGCCATTACTGCAACAATGAGCAGAACATCGACCAGGTAACTCTCATTTCGGATTAAGTCATGAAGCAGGACTGGAAAGCCGGAACGCTGATCTATCCCCTGCCGGCAGTGCTGGTAAGCTGCGGTGACACTCCGGAAAACTATAATCTCATCACCGTGGCATGGACGGGAACCATCTGTACGAACCCGCCCATGTGCTACATCTCCGTGCGCCCGGAAAGACACTCCTATGAACTGATCAAGAAGAACATGGAGTTTGTCATCAACCTGACCACCGAGGAACTGGCCCGCGCTACCGACTGGTGTGGCGTGCGCTCGGGAAGAGACTACCACAAGTTTGAAGAAATGAACCTCACTCCCGGCCCGGCCCGCATGGTGAAAGCCCCAATCGTGGAGGAGGCTCCGCTGAACATCGAATGCAAAGTCAAGGAGATCATGTCTCTGGGCTCGCACGACATGTTCATTGCCGAGGTGGTGAACATCAAGGCAGACGAGAAGTATCTGGACCCGGAAACGGGTAAATGGTCGCTCGAAGCCAGTCACCCTCTCATCTATCTGCACGGAGCCTACTATGGCTTGGGACCGAAAATCGGAAAATTCGGCTGGAGCGTGGAGAAAAACAAATAAATTTTAGCTTATGGAAAAGGATCATGTAATTTTCGACCTCATTGAGAAGGAACACGAAAGACAGTGCAAGGGCATCGAGCTGATTGCCTCTGAAAACTTTGTGAGCGACCAGGTAATGGAAGCGATGGGCAGCTGTCTGACGAACAAATATGCCGAAGGGTATCCCGGAAAGAGATATTACGGCGGTTGCGAAGTGGTGGACCAGGTGGAATCTCTGGCCATTGAACGTGTGTGCAAGCTCTTTGGAGCGGAATATGCCAACGTGCAGCCCCACTCCGGTGCCCAGGCCAATGCAGCCGTATTCCTGGCCTGCCTGAATGCCGGAGACACCTTTATGGGATTGAATCTGGACCACGGAGGCCACTTGTCACACGGTTCGGCCGTGAACACCTCGGGCATCCTGTATCACGCCATCGGTTATAACCTGAACAAGGAAACCGGACGCGTGGATTACGACGAGATGGAGAAACTCGCTCTGGAACACAAGCCGAAACTGATTATCGGCGGTGGTTCGGCTTACAGCCGCGAGTGGGATTATGCCCGCATGCGTGCCATTGCCGATCAGGTGGGCGCTATCTTCATGGTAGACATGGCGCACCCGGCCGGACTGATTGCTGCCGGCGAGCTGGACAATCCGGTGAAATATGCGCATATCGTGACTTCGACCACCCACAAGACCCTGCGCGGACCGCGTGGCGGTATCATCCTCATGGGCAAGGATTTTGAGAATCCGTGGGGACTGAAAACCCCGAAGGGTGAGGTGAAAATGATGAGCCAGCTGATCAACAGCGCCGTATTCCCGGGTATTCAGGGCGGACCGCTGGAGCATGTCATCGCTGCTAAGGCCGTGGCTTTCGGCGAGGCATTGCGACCGGAATTCAAGGCTTGGGCCGCTCAGGTGAAGAAGAATGCCGCCACACTGGCTGCCGAACTGCAGAAGCGCGGATTCAGCATCGTAAGCGGCGGTACGGACAACCATCTGATGCTGGTGGACCTGCGCTCCAAATATCCGGATCTGACAGGTAAGGTGGCCGAAAAGGTACTGGTTTCTGCCGACATCACCGTAAACAAGAATATGGTACCGTTTGACAGCCGCAGCGCCTTCCAGACTTCAGGTATCCGTCTGGGTACAGCCGCCATCACAACACGCGGCGCCAAGGAGGATCTGATGGTGCTGATTGCCGAACTGATTGAACGGGTGCTCAACGAGCCGGAAAATCAGGACGTGATCCAAGACGTGAAGAATATCGTAAACCGCACGATGAGCGAATATCCGCTCTTCGCCTGGTAATCGGTTACGGAAATAAAAAAGCTCCGGAAACAGCCTTTTAAGGCTGTTTCCGGAGCTTTTTTTATCCTCTGGTGTCTCTCCTACTCCAAGACATTTTCTGCCGTTTAAAATCATTGTGATGTTTTCTTCAAATCATCACAATGACTTTTTCTTTTCATCACAATCAAAAAATCAAAAGCCGCTCACCAAAATGCGGAATCCTCTCCCAAACAAAAACCACAAGGAGCGATGCACACCGGCACCGCCCCTTGTGGCTATCTATTTCTTACTGAAATCAGCTAAATCAAAGCACATAGGCATTCATCAGGAAGAACACAGCCAAACCAACAATCCAGCCCAGCAGCACCTTGCCGGTCATCATGCGGAAATACCACCAGATGCTTACGTGCTCGTTCTTCATCAGCGCATAACCGGCAATGGAACCGATTGGCAACAAGCAGCCGCCCACACCTCCACAAAAGGCGATAAGCTGCCAGTAGGCACCGTTCTGCTGGAAAAGCGAAGCGTAGGCCGGATCGACACTGGCTGCCACCTGCTCCGGTGAAAGGATGTCATACATGGAAATACTGCTCAGCACCAGCGCCACATTATCCAAGATACCGGAGGCCGCTCCCAGAATACCGCTTACGATATAGATATTGTGAATATGGCTATCCAGCCAGAATGCCGCATAACGGAAGGCTCCCGTCTCATAAATGGCTCCTGCGGCCAGTGCCAGACCGATAAAATAAAGAATGGTCTGCAAATTGTCATACTGCAAACTGCGGGGCACCGTACGCCCTCCGATGATGGAGGCATTGACCAGACTGCTGTTGCAAAACTCGTTGACAACCCAGAAAACAGCCAGCACACACAGCGCTCCGACGAAAGGAGGCAGCTTGGTGATGTTGTGGAACGTAGGAATGAACCACAATCCACCGATACCGATAAACAGCATCAGAATGCGCTGCCAACGGGAAAGGAAGGAATCATCGCCGCGATATACCGTGCGCAGGGAGTCGATATTGATGTGCTCGGGCAGAGTGCGCGAAATGAGATACGTAGGGATAATCATGGCGATCAGGGCCGGCAACATCAGCGACAGCGAGAAATCGGTCGGCGTAACCGCCCCTTTGGTCCACAGCACCAGCGAGTTAATATCTCCAATCACGGTAAAGCAACCGCCGCAATTGGCCGCCAGAACAATTACCGAGCCGTAGATCATACGGAAACGGGTCTCAATCACAATCTTTCGCATAATGGCCAGCATCATCACCGTGGTTGTCAGATTATCCAGATTGGCCGAAATGATAAAACTGGCTCCGGCCAGATACCAGATCAGCTTGCGGCTGTTCTTCGTGCGGCAGCACTCATAGATAAAATCGAAACATCCGTTGGCGTTCAGCACATCCACAATGGCCATCGTGGCCAGCAGAAAGAGCACAATCTGACTGATTTCCGCAATGTGGCGCAGGAAAATGTTATTGGCAATGAAGGTTTTCACCGCAGCGGCGGTAGAGGGCGCCCCGTTCAGAAAGGACAGATATTCCGTGTGATAAAACAAATCCACATACGAGGATCCTTCTACCATATACAGAATCCATCCTACTACTCCGAGAAACATGGCTGTAGCCGCCTTGTTAATGCGTGTGATATGCTCGGTTGCTATGGCTATGTAGCCCAACAACAAGATGGTAACAATAATAAAAGTCATAAATCCTTATCTTTAATATGCATTTTTGCTTTTTGTTTCCTACAAAAATACGGATAATAATTAAAATGAAAAAGCCTTCTTTATAATCTTTTGAGACTGGAGTCCTTATTTTTGGCATTCCGGCCGGCCCGGAGGCTTCGTATCTTAATAAATATGCAAAAAGGAGACAAGTCCTGAAGACTGTCTCCTTTCTCTCTTTTGTCGGGGTACCAGGATTCGAACCTGGGACCCCCTGCTCCCAAAGCAGGTGCGCTAACCGGACTGCGCTACACCCCGTACTTTTTCAAAAGCGATGCAAAGGTATGGCTTTTATTTGAAACATCCAAATATTTCGGCAACTTTTTTCAGTTTTCGTATTCTTTTTTTCGTTTCGGATTCATCGGGAACCACCCTTTCTGTACCCGTTTGAACTGCTCAAACACCTCTAATATAGACCAAAAGGAGGAAAAAGACACCACGCCCAGCAAGATGGACACATATTCATCTTCTGCATACAGAGAAAAGCCTAGCGTAATGATTCCCAGAAGCAGAAACAGCACCCAACTTTTTTTCCCGATATAATATTCCGCCTTGATGACCAGAGGATGAAAAAGACCGATCACCAAAAAAGTCACCAAACCAAAGATAATTCCCGTATAATTCATTTCTGTTACTTTTTAATCTTTATTACCGGCGCAAAGATATAAAATTATCCTTTCCACACCGTAAGCCGGCGACGGATTTTCTTGCGATAGAGCAACGTCTGCACCATGCCGCGCGAAAAAAGATATACCAGAAAGGCCAGCCAGAGGGTGTGATTCCGGTCTGCCAACGGAGCGGTCAGGAGAATCAGAAAGAACAGACATCCGGCCACGAACATCGACAAAAGCATCTGCCGGGTGGCTGTCAGTCCGATAAAGATACCGTCCCACAGGAAAGCGGCTACCGACACAAACGGAATCAGAATCACCCACCACAGATAATGTGCGGCCGTGTCGATCACATCCGGATTGTCAGTAAGCCAGGTCAGCGCCAACCGTCCGCCGGCGGCATAAAGCAGCGTAAACACGAGCGCAATGCTCCCACCCCAACAGAACAGCCGTATGAATACCACCCTCAGCTGTTCCATCTGCCGTGCGCCGTAGTATTTTCCGGTGAGCGACTCGCCGGCATAGGCAAAACCGTCCATAAAATAAGAATAAAAGGTAAAGAACTGCATCAGGAACACATTGGCCGAGAGCACCACCTCACCCTGTTCCGTACCTACGGACGTAAAATACAGGGTGACGCACACCAGGCACAGCGTACGCAGAAAAATATCTTTGTTCACATCAAACAGGCGCAACAATGCACGCACATCGAGCAGACGGCGCCACTCGAAAAAGCGCGCATCACGGTGGCGGCGCAACCAGTAGGCCAGAAAAACAGCCGAAAGGGCCACACTGCCCCACTGCGCTATCAGAGTGCCCAAAGCCACACCCCGCACGCTCCAATGAAGCACAAACACAAAAACGGCGCTGCATACGATGTTCACCACATTCTGAAAGATGGAAACATAAAGAGGAAAGCGCGCTTCCTGCACCGCTATGAACCACCCGAAGAAGCAGTACTGCATCAGCATGGCCGGCGCACCCCAGATGCAAATATGAAAGTATTGGTTCACATAAAGGGCCACATCCGGACCGGTCTCCATCACACGGAAAGCAAAATCCAGAACCTGCTCCTGCAACAGCAGTTGCAAAAGGCTGATGGCTACCGCCAGAGCGAGCGAACGCAACAAGGTGGCTGTCACCTCATCCTGCTGCCCGGCCCCGTAATGCTGGGCCGTGATACCCGTGGTGCCCATGCGCAAAAAACCAAAGACCCAATACAGCATGTTAAACACTGTGCCGCCCACCGCTATGGCCGCAATATAGGTCGACGCTCCCAAGTGGCCGACAATCGTCAGATCGACCAAAGACAACAGAGGAACGGTTATATTCGACAGGATGGACGGCAGAGCGATATTCAAAATTTCATTTTTCTTAATCCAGTTCATCATATACCTCTTATATAAAGAATATTTCATGCATCATAAAAACGCTGCAAAGGTAGCCCTTTTCTGCCTTTGCAACAAATAGTCCGGCACAGAGAAGCGCATTCCTCTCATTCCGTTGAAGAATATAGTCAGAAAAAAAGGTGTCTGTTTGGCTAAATGCGCAAAATGAACTAACTTTGCATGCATTGAAGAAATACAAAACTTATAGAAATATGTTTAGAACGAATACATGTGGCGAATTGCGCCTTTCAGATGCCGGCAAACAGGTGACTCTGGCCGGATGGGTGCAGCGCACACGAAAGATGGGCGGCATGACCTTTGTCGATTTGAGAGACCGTTACGGAATCACTCAGCTGGTGTTCAACGAAGAGATTAACGCCGACCTGTGCGAAAAGGCCAACAAACTGGGCCGTGAGTTTGTCATTCAGGTAATCGGTACCGTTAGCGAGCGCGAAAGCAAGAACAAGAACTTGCCTACCGGCGAGATCGAAATCATCGCCTCTGAACTGAATGTACTCAACACTTCGCTCACTCCTCCTTTCACTATTGAAGACAACACCGACGGTGGCGACGATATCCGCATGAAGTATCGTTATCTGGATCTGCGTCGTGCCACCGTACGACAGAATATCGAGTTGCGTCACCGCATGACTATGGAGGTACGCCGTTATCTGGACAGCAAGGGATTCCTCGAAATCGAGACTCCTATGCTCATCGGTTCTACTCCGGAAGGTGCGCGCGACTTCGTAGTGCCTTCTCGCATGAACCCGGGACAGTTCTACGCGCTGCCTCAGAGCCCTCAGACTCTGAAACAGTTGCTGATGGTAGCCGGTATGGACCGCTATTTCCAGATCGTGAAGTGTTTCCGCGACGAGGACCTGCGTGCCGACCGTCAGCCTGAGTTTACTCAGATTGACTGCGAGATGAGTTTCGTGGATCAGGAAGATGTCATCAGCACCTTCGAAGGTATGGCCAAGCATCTGTTCAAGGAACTGAGAGGCGTAGAGCTTACCGAAGCGTTCCCACGCATGCCGTGGAGCGAAGCCATGCGTCTGTACGGAAGCGACAAACCGGATACCCGTTTCGGCATGCAGTTCGTAGAGCTGATGGACGTTCTTAAGGGTACCGGAGAGTTCAGCGTATTCAACGACGCAGCTTACATCGGCGGTATCTGTGCCGAAGGTTGTGCTTCATACACCCGCAAGCAGCTGGATCAGCTGACCGACTTCGTAAAACGCAGCCAGATCGGTGCCAAAGGTTTGGTATATGCCCGCGTACAGGAAGACGGCAGCGTAAAGAGCAGCGTAGACAAGTTCTACTCTCAGGAAGTACTTCAGAACCTGAAAGAGGCTATGCAGGCTAAGCCGGGCGACCTGATTCTGATTATGAGTGGCGACGATGCCATGAAGACCCGCAAGCAGTTGTGCGAATTGCGTCTGGAGATGGGTAACCGTCTGGGCCTGCGCGACAAGAACAAGTTCTCTTTGCTGTGGGTGGTAGACTTCCCGATGTTCGAATGGAGCGAGGAAGAAGGTCGTCTCATGGCGATGCACCATCCGTTTACTCATCCGAAGGACGAGGATATTCCTTTGCTCGATACTCATCCGGAGCAGGTTCGTGCCGATGCCTACGACATGGTATGTAATGGTGTGGAAGTCGGTGGTGGTTCTATCCGTATCTTCGACCCGGAATTGCAGGACAAGATGTTCCAGATCCTTGGCTTTACCAAAGAAAAGGCTCAGGAGCAGTTTGGCTTCCTGATGAATGCCTTCAAGTACGGTGCACCTCCTCACGGAGGATTGGCTTACGGTTTGGACCGTTGGGTAAGTCTGTTCGCCGGATTGGATACAATCCGCGACTGTATCGCTTTCCCGAAGAACAACAGTGGCCGCGACGTCATGCTCGACGCTCCTTCATGCATCGACCAGAAGCAGCTTGACGAACTGAATCTTCAGATTGCAAAGATCGAAGAGTAAAGTCAGTTAAGGTCAGGTGGGGCAAAAAGAGCAAAACAGCCTTTCATGCTACTCTGAGACTTTAATTTTTCCGTCCATCGGGCAAGAAAAATTTATTTTTGCAAGTCTCAGAAGGCATTTTCAAAGTCAACTACCTGAATTAGAGGACTATTCGATATATTTTTCTATTTTCTTTTCCTAAGCAAATAGAAAGAGTATCTTAAAATAAACCAAAAAGTGCAGTTTATCCTTAATGATAAGACTGCACTTTTTTTATACTCAAATTTGGCAGGGATTTCAGCAGAACAAAACAAATCATAAGAAAATTTCCATAAAACACACTTATCTTAAAGTAAAATACATTTAATATAAAAATATTTTGTATATTTGAGGCGTTATTACAACAACCTGAATTATTAACCCAAAAACACAGATATATGAAAAAATCAATAACTTCATTATTTTTAATGTTCGCCTGCGTATTCGGCGCACAAGCACAAGCAAACAGTTATCCATTCGATGAGGCAGACCTTGACGCAAACGGTTGGCTATGGTTTGACACACCAGAAAAGATAGAAAAATATGTAGGCGTTTCAGAAGACGGCAAAATGGACCCTAACGGAAAAATCTTTCAAATGGTCAGCACAGAATCGGCTTCTGATGTAAAACCTCCATTCAACAAGACTTTTGCCAGCGATACCATTTCCGGTTTTGGAGATCCGCATAATCAGGGAAGCGACATCAGAAAAGGAGCCATCGTGCTGCACAAGGCCACCCAAAGCGGAAAATACAACGACGGTGGTGCTGTACTCATCAACCTTCCATCCTGCAAGACCATGAGCATGGTTCTCTCCTGCCAGAGTTCTGCCCACTTATATCTGTCCGGAACAAACGACGCAGCAGCCGACACAAGCGCGTATTCTATTGTTTACCAACCGTCTGCCGCCATCTTCCCTCCGGGATTTTTCAATGCCTTGTTTGTTTGCAACATTCATTTGTGGGAGGGTTTACAGACCTTTAATAATGAAGGTGCAACAGATTTTACCTTGGCTTCTGCAGGTCCGGTTTATGCCATGTTACAGGTTGCCGGCCTGACACCAGTATACCTTCACGGTGTAAGAATCACTACCGAGGAAACAACCGGTATCGAGAAGGTAACTGCTGAAGATATCCGCTTCGACGGCCAAAAGATATTTTTGGACCAGACAACAAACATCAAGGTTTACAATTCCAATGGAATGCTGATAGCTTCTGCTGTAAGCAACAGCATGGACATGTCAAACTTGGCCAAAGGTTTTTATCTGGTAAAAGCAGGAAACAAAACTCAAAAGATTGCCATCCGATAAGTCGGACACACTTGAAAAGAGTTTGAAACACTCCTTTCTATTGGATTTTTAAAAAGAATTCACAGTAATAAGCTAATCATCACACTGCAAAGTTGCGCAACACAACTGCAGCAGATTACGAAAATAGTCGTATCCAACTCCGTCCAGAGTCATGATACGACTATTTTTTTATTTTTAAGGAAGCTGACGCTATCTGATACACAACCAATTACCTCCAGCAAGCCAAACGGTAAAGCCCGAAATCCCTTTGATGCAAAGCACACACCAAAGGATGCGAAGCGCAACAGTCCGACGCAAAGAATTGTTCCCAAAGAGCTATAGTCAGCAGGAAAACATCCTGCTCCAGCTTCCGACGGTTCAGCTCCATCAAACGCAGGGCATTGATACGGATTTCTATAAGCATCACCCGGGCAAAATCTTCATCAAAAGGCAAGCCCAACTGTTTATGGTCATCCAGCAAACGTGCGGTCACCCAAAAACAGTCCACAATCTTTGCACTACAGCGACTCTTTGCCGTGATACCGTTCGGATTTAACCGGTAGCGATAAACCAAAGTATCGGTTGTTGCCCCGACTTTACACATCGGAAAGAGCAGCAACGACATAATGCTGTCTTCAAACCAATAGCCTTCCGGAAAGCTGATCTGCTCAAAAAGTTCTGCCCGGAAAAGCTTACCCCAGGGATAACCATAGAACTGGCGTACAGCATCCTTTCCGACACACTTCTCATGCCTGAAAGTCTGTTGATTTGCCGATGCGCCGAAAATAACATATCCTCCTTCTGTAATATCTGCATGAGTCTCGTCCGCCCGACGCACAAGACTATCCAGATCCAGCAATTCATCATCAGCATCCAGAAACAGGACGTAGCGGGCACGAATAGATTGCAGTCCCCGATTGCGTGCACCGGAGAAACCCCGGTTTTCCTGATTCATGACCTGTATGCGGGAATCTCCTGCATACTGTTGCAGAATCTCCCCGGTGCGGTCTGTGGAGCCGTCGTTCACCACGACAATCCATATACGAAAAGCTGTATCCAGTCTTAAAACCGAATCCAGACATCCGGCGATAAAAGTTTCTGCATTATAGGCAGGAATAATAATCTGCACATCATAAGGAGGAGCCGTCTCCACCTGATTCTGTCGCAAAGCCGAGTATCCCGGATCAGGTGAGCAGGCCGACAAATCACTATATGCCTGTGCCACCACCTGCGGATTGTAGGGCAAAACAGAACGGAAAAAGCCGGATACACAACGAAAGACCGTATCCTGCGCCAGCAGTTTGCGTACCACTCGGGTGCACAGCATCTTGATCATACACAAATATTATTTAGAAAAACCAATAAAACGATATTCTAAGAAATTATCCGCAACAGAAAGAAACAAAAAATCCTGCAAAGCATACACTTTGCAGGATTCTGTTTCCGTTTCTGCGGAAAGGGAGGGATTCGAACCCCCGGTGCCTCTCAGCACGGCGGTTTTCAAGACCGCTGTAATCGACCACTCTACCACCTTTCCAAGCTTCTTTGTAAGAAGGCTTTGTTTTCGAAATCGATGCAAAGGTACGGCTTTTTTCTGAATATGCAAACTTTTGCGCTACTTTTTTTCAAAAAAAGTCTCCAAAATCCATTTTTCCCTCTAAAAAGATAAACAATAGCCTTGTTTCTCCCCTTTTTTTATCCTATTTTTGTAGTAATTAGAAAATATACAACAATCTAAAACAAAGACACGATATGGCATTAGTTAACGAACACTTTCTGAAATTTCCCAATAGTTATTTCTTTTCTGATATGGCCAAAAGAGTCAACTCTTTTCGAGTAACTCATCCGAAAGCCGACTTGCTGCGTATCGGAATAGGCGACGTGACCCGTCCCATGCCCAAGGTCTGCGCCGAAGCCATGTGTCGGGCTGCCCTTGAACTGACCGACCCGAAAACATTCCGGGGCTACGGACCGGAACAAGGTTACGACTTTCTGATTGATGCCATCTTGAAACACGAATACGCCAGCCGGGGCATCAGCCTCTCGCCATCGGAAATATTCATCAACGACGGTGCCAAAGGAGATACCGGCGGCATTGTAGACATTTTACGGCACGACAATAATATCGGAGTGGCCACACCCACCTATCCGGTTTATATAGACAGTAACGTCATGTGGGGACGGGCCGGCATGTATGATGCCGAGACGGGTACCTGGAGCAATGTAAACTATCTGCCTTGTACCGAGGAGACCGACTTCAAGCCCAAGCCTCCCAAGGAACGTGTGGACATTCTGTATTTGTGTCTGCCCAACAACCCTACCGGTACAACGCTTACCAAGACCGAACTAAAAAAGTGGGTGGATTATGCTCTGAAGAACGACACCCTGATTCTGTTTGATGCAGCCTACGAGCGTTTTATCCGAAGCAATGATACTCCCCACTCCATTTACGAAATCCGAGGTGCCAAAAAGTGTGCCATCGAATTCCGCAGCTTCTCAAAGACAGCCGGATTTACCGGAGTGCGCTGCGGCTACACGGTAATTCCCAAGGAACTCACCGCAAGTACTCTGGAAGGAGAACCCATTTCATTGAATCAACTGTGGCTGCGCCGCCAGAGCACCAAATTCAATGGCACCTCGTATATTGCGCAAAGAGGTGCTGAAGCGATCTACACCCCCGAAGGCATTGCAGCCATAAACGAAAATATGGACTACTATCTGCAAAATGCCACCAATATGAAAAAAGCCATCACCCAAATGGGACTCAAATCCTGGGGAGGAGAAAATTCTCCTTATATCTGGGTGAAGACACCCAACGGCGAAAGCTCCTGGAAGTTCTTCGAGCGCATGCTGTATGAAGCAAACGTGATTGTCACCCCGGGAGTGGGATTCGGTCCCGGCGGAGAAGGATTTGTGCGTCTGGCCGCCTTCTGTAGCCAGGAAGAGAGCCGCGAAGCGTTAAAAAGAATCGCATCGGTGCTCTAAAGTGCATAATTATTAATTTGTTCACTTTTTCTGCATAAGTATTGTTATTTTAATAGCTTTTCTCTATCTTTACCGACGCAATGATAATTAATTTTCTGTTATTACATTAATAAGTAAGAAAAATGATATACGATTTGAGCATGTTGCACAACTTTTATGCAACCTATGAAAGCGAAGTGAAAAATGCCAAAAAGAATCTGAACCGCCCCATGACTTTGGCCGAAAAGATTCTTTATGCACATCTCTATAATCCGGAACAGATGCAGGCTTTCAAGCGAGGCGAAGATTATGTAAACTTCCGCCCAAACCGCGTAGCCATGCAGGACGCCACCGCACAGATGGCCCTGCTCCAGTTTATGAATGCCGGCAAGGAGCGCGTAGCTGTGCCCAGCACCGTGCATTGCGATCATCTGATTCAGGCTTGCAAAGGAACGGCAACCGATTTGCCGGCAGCATGCTGTACCAATAAAGAAGTATATGATTTTCTGGGTAGCGTAGCCGCAAAATATGGCATCGGCTTCTGGAAGCCGGGTGCCGGAATCATCCATCAGGTGATTCTGGAGAACTATGCATTCCCCGGTGGCATGATGGTGGGAACAGACTCACATACCCCAAATGCCGGCGGATTGGGCATGATTGCCATCGGTGTAGGTGGTGCCGACGCTGTAGATGTAATGACAGGAATGGAATGGGAGTTGAAGATGCCGAAACTCATCGGTGTAAAGCTTACCGGAAAACTGAACGGATGGGCCGCTCCTAAGGATGTGATTCTGAAACTGGCCGGTATCCTCACCGTAAAGGGTGGAACCAATGCCATTATCGAATATTTCGGTCCGGGTACTGAAAGCCTGTCGGCCACCGGAAAAGCTACTATCTGTAATATGGGTGCCGAAGTGGGTGCTACCACTTCCCTCTTCCCTTATGACGAAGAGATGGCTACTTATCTGAAAGCCACCGGAAGAGCAGAAATCGCCGCATTGGCCGACCAGGTAAAAGCAGAACTGAAGGCCGACGAAGAAGTAATCGCCAATCCGGAAGCCTATTACGACCGCATCATTGAAATAGACCTCTCTACTCTGGAGCCTTATCTGAACGGTCCGTTCACTCCGGATGCAGCTTGCCCGATTTCCGAGTTTGCAGAAAAGGTAAAGCAGAACGGTTATCCTCAGAAAATGGAAGTGGGACTGATCGGTTCGTGCACCAACTCTTCTTATCAGGATCTGAGCCGCGCCGCTTCATTGGCTCGCCAGGTAGCCGCCAAGAACCTCAAGGCTGCCGCACCGCTTATCATCAATCCGGGTTCGGAACTGATTCGTTGCACTGCCGAGCGCGACGGCATGATTGCCGATTTCGAAAGCATGGGCGCCGTGATCATGACCAACGCCTGCGGTCCGTGTATCGGACAGTGGAAACGCGAGACCGATGATCCTACCCGTCCGAATTCAATCGTGACTTCATTCAACCGTAACTTCGCCAAGCGAGCAGACGGTAACCCGAATACACACGCCTTCGTGGCCTCTCCGGAAATGGCTATGGCCATGACCATTGCGGGAGATCTGACCTTCAACCCGCTGACAGACACACTGATCAACGAAAACGGAGAAGCTGTCAAGCTGGACCCTCCGACCGGAGACACACTCCCAAAGAACGGATTCACCGTTGAAGATAATGGCTATGTAGCTCCGGCAGAAGACGGCAGCAACATCACCGTAAGCATCAGCGCCGACTCCAACCGTCTGCAAAAGTTGCAGCCGTTTGCTCCATTCTGCGCTGCTGATTTCCAGGATATGCCGCTGCTGATCAAGACCAAAGGCAAATGTACTACCGACCATATTTCCATGGCTGGTCCGTGGCTCAAGTTCCGCGGCCATCTGGAAAACATTTCCGACAATATGCTCATGGGAGCCGTGAATGCCTTCAACGACAAGACCAATGCCGTGCGTAACAGTCTGACAGGCGCTTACGAAGCCGTATCGGCCGTAGCCAAGCAGTATAAGGAAAAAGGCATTTCTTCGATTGTCGTAGCCGAAGAGAACTATGGCGAAGGCTCCAGCCGTGAACACGCCGCCATGGAGCCACGCTTCCTGAATGTGAAGGTGATTCTGGCCAAGAGCTTTGCCCGCATCCACGAAACCAACCTGAAGAAGCAGGGTATGCTGGCACTGACCTTCGCCGACAAGGCAGACTATGACAAGGTGGGCGAACAGGACAAGCTCTCCATTCTGGATGTTGAGAACATCTGCCCGGGAAAGAACCTCACTGTAGAAGTGACTCACCCGGACGGCAGCAAGGAATGTTTCGAGGCTACACATACTTATAATGACCTGCAGATCGAATGGTTCAAAGCCGGATCTGCTCTGAATATTTTCACTAAAAAATAAAAACTGAACAAGAATAATGGAAAACAAAGCATATATGCAAGACGGTAAACTGGTGGTGCCTAACGTGGTGACCATCCCGTTTATCGAAGGCGACGGCGTGGGAGCCGAAATTACTCCCGTTTGTCAGAAAATTGTAAATCAGGCAGTAAGCAAGGCTTATGGCGACAGCAAAAAGATCCTGTGGAAGGAAGTGCTGGCCGGCGAGAAGGCCTTCAACCAGACCGGTTCCTGGCTGCCGGAAGAAACCATGGAGCAGTTCCGTGAATATCTGATCGGCATCAAAGGTCCGTTGACAACTCCGGTGGGCGGTGGTATCCGCTCGTTGAACGTAGCCCTGCGCCAAACCCTCGACCTGTATGTATGCCTGCGCCCGGTGCGCTGGTTCAAGGGCGTTGTTTCTCCGGTCAAGGAACCACAGAAGGTGGATATGCACATCTTCCGCGAGAACACGGAAGATATCTATGCCGGTATCGAATGGGAGCAGGGAACTGCCGAGGCCCAGAAGTTCTACCGTTTCCTGAAAGAGGAAATGGGTGTGAGCAAAGTGCGTTTCCCGGAAACTTCCTCTTTCGGTGTGAAACCGGTATCTGTAGAAGGAACCAAGCGCTTGGTGCGTGCCGCCATTGAGTATGCGCTGACCAACAAGTTGCCGTCTGTCACTCTGGTGCATAAAGGAAACATCATGAAGTTTACCGAAGGCGGTTTCAAGAAATGGGGCTACGAAGTGGCAGAACAGGAGTTCGGCACACAGACTTTCACCATGAACCAGTTTGACGCTCTGAAGAAGAGCGAGGGTGAAGATGCCGCCAAAGCCGCTCTGAAAGAGGCACAAAAGCAGGGCAAGGTCATCATCAAGGACTGCATTGCCGACGCATTCCTGCAGAACACACTGCTGATTCCGGAAACCTACTCCGTAATCGCTACGCTGAACCTGAACGGCGACTATGTTTCCGACCAGCTGGCAGCCATGGTAGGCGGCATCGGTATCGCTCCGGGTGCCAACATCAATTACCACACCGGTCACGCTATCTTTGAGGCGACACACGGCACCGCTCCAAACATCGCCGGAAAGAACATCGTGAACCCCTGCTCTCTGTTGCTGTCATCCGTGATGATGCTTCAGTACATGGGCTGGAACGAAGCCGCTGACCTGATTACCGACGCTCTGGAAAAGGCCTTCGAAAGCGGAGAAGCCACCCACGATCTGGCCCGCTTCATGCCTAATGGAAAATCGCTCTCTACACAGGAATTCGGAGACAAGATTGTGTCTCTGCTTTAATTCATTCACTTTAAACTCAGATTGATAATATGAAAAAAGAATATATCGTTTACAAGCTCTCAGAATGTGCCAAACAAGCGTCGAGAATCGACAACGGACTCTTTACCAAGTTCAACGTAAAGCGTGGACTTCGTAACGAGGATGGCACGGGTGTACTCGTGGGACTGACCAAAATCGGTAACGTAGTGGGTTACGAACGTACCGAAGAAGGCGGCCTGAAACCGATTCCGGGAAAACTGTTCTACCGCGGATATGACCTGGACGACATTGCACACGGTCTGCTCCGTGAAAAACGATTCGGATTCGAAGAGGTGGCCTATCTGCTGCTCTCCGGCGAGCTGCCCGACAACGAGCAACTGGCAGCCTTCAAGGAGCTGATCAGCGACAATATGCCGCTCGACAAGAAGACGACCATGAATATTATCGATCTGGAAGGCCAGAACATCATGAACATTCTGGCCAGAAGTGTGCTCGAAATGTATACTTTCGACCCGAATCCGGACGATATCTCACGCGACAACCTGATGCGTCAGTCTATCGAGCTGATTTCCCGCTTCCCAACCGTAATCGCCTATGCGTACAACATTTATCGCCACAGTACCCGTGGACGCTCGCTGCACATCCGTTTGCCGAAAGAGCACTACGGACTGGCCGAGAACTTCCTGTATATGCTGAAGAAGGACTTCACCCCGCTGGAGGCCCGTACGCTGGACTTGCTGCTGGTACTTCATGCCGAGCACGGTGGTGGTAACAACTCTACTTTCACTGTTCGTGTGACCAGTTCTACCCGTACTGATACCTACTCCAGCATTGCGGCCGGTATCGGTTCTCTGAAAGGCCCGTTGCACGGTGGTGCCAACATCAAGGTGAGCGATATGTTTGAACACCTGAAGGAGAACATTTCCGACTGGACCAATGTGGACGAGGTGGATACTTATCTGACCCGCATGCTCCACGGCGAGGCATACGACCACAGCGGACTGATTTATGGTATCGGCCATGCCGTATATACCATTTCCGACCCAAGAGCCGTATTACTGAAGGAGTTGGCCCGCGAGCTGGTAGCCGAAAAGGGACGCGAAAAGGAATTTGCATTCCTGGAACTCATCGAAGAGCGCGCCATCAAGTGCTTCAAGAAGGTTAAGGGCGGCAAGAAGAGCGTTTGCGCCAACGTAGACCTCTATTCCGGCTTTGTGTACGACCTGATCGGTCTGCCACAGGAAATCTATACCCCACTCTTTGCCATGGCACGTATTGTGGGATGGACCGCACACCGCATTGAGGAGTTGAATTTCGAAGGCCGCAGAATCATCCGTCCGGCCTACAAGAATGTTATCGACGAACAGCCTTACACTCCGATTAACGAGCGTTAATCCGGCAGCAGGAATCTCTATTCATAAAAACAGAAAAGCCCTGACGTTTCTCAAATGGAAAAACGTCAGGGCTTTTTCTGTATGATAATGCCGCCCAACGGACTTCTGTCCGGAATCTTTACCCGCCCGCAACAAACATTCAGAATCATGGGCATCACAATCAGAAATCATTCCGATCTTTGCAGAATTTCATCAAATTGTTTTTTCCAAAAGAAGCTGATGAAATTTTTATTTTTACAAGTTATTAAAAATCAGATATTTGAAAAGCTTCTGAAACATGCCTTGAAATGCTTCGTTTTGTCCGATTCTTTGCAGCATTTCTATTCTGACAGCCTGCCCCACAGACAAAGCGAAAAAATCCCGATATGGCTAAAACAAAAAGGGAACTGCTTCATGTTTTGCGAAGCAGTTCCCTCTCTATATCGTCTTTCTGTCCGTCTTTCAAAACCGGAAATCAGATACGGATATCCAGTTCCTTCAGAATGGCACTGATTTTCTCCATTGTAGTCAGTCGGGTCGGTACCAACGGCAAGCGCAACTGATTTTCAATCAGTCCCATAGCATGCAGCATGGCCTTTACACCAGCCGGGTTTCCATCAACAAACAGCAGTTTGAAGAGTTCGGCAAACTTGTGGTGAATGGTACGTGCACTCTCATAGTCGCCATTCAGCGCCAGACGCACCATGCGGCTGAACTCGGCCGGAAGGGCATTACCGATTACAGAAATCACACCCACGGCACCCAGAGTAATCAATGGGAAAGTGATACCGTCGTCACCGGAAATCACATCAAAATGAGCCGGTTTGTTCTTGATGATGTCATCCATCTGCGTGATGTCACCGCTGGCTTCCTTGATGGCTACAATATTCTGGAAGTCACGGGCCAGACGCAAGGTAGTCTCGGCAGTCATATTCACTCCCGTACGGCCCGGCACATTATACAGCACCACCGGAACCGGAGAAGCCTCGGCTATGGCCTTGAAATGCTGATACAATCCTTCCTGCGAAGGTTTGTTGTAATAAGGGCATACAGAAAGGATACCGTCGATGCCCTGCCAGTTGGCAGTCTTCAGTTCGTGAACCACAGCAGCCGTGTTATTACCGCCACAACCCATCAACAGGGGCACTCTGCCGGCAACGCGCTCTACAAGAAGTTCCTTTAACCGTGTTTTTTCATCTAACGACAGACAAGGAGTTTCGGCGGTTGTTCCCATAATGCACAAGAAATCCGCTCCGTTTTTTATCTGATATTCAACAAGACGTATCACTGCATCATAATCTATGCTTCCATCTGCTTTGAACGGAGTTATCAGAGCAATACCTAACCCCTTAAATTTATTCTGTATCATATATCAATGTGATTTTTCTGTTGCGATGGCAAAAATAATAATTTATTCCGACTATAACAATAGTTTTATGCTTCAATTAACAGAAGAAACTCTTCTTCACTCAGGATGCGGATGCCCAGTTTCTGCGCTTTTTCCAGCTTGGCGGGACCCATATTGGCACCGGCCAGGATGAAGGATGTTTTCGCCGAAATGCTTCCCACATTCTTTCCGCCATGACGCTCGATCATGGCCTTGTATTCGTCGCGCGAATGCTGGGTAAACACGCCGCTGATGACGATGCTCTGACCGGCCAGCACGTCGGAGTGCGCCGTCAGCTCTTCCTCACTCAGCGCCATCTGGACTCCGTGGGCCCGCAAGCGCTCGATGAGCCGCACATTCTTCTCGTCGGCAAAGAAGGAAACCACGCTCTGGGCAATGACCTGCCCCACTCCGTTCACCTTCATCAGGTCGTCGAGTGTGGCGGCAGCCAGATTGTCCATCGACTTGAAGTTGCGCGCCAGGGTCTTGGCGGCAATCTCGCCTACAAAGCGGATTCCCAGGGCATAAACCACACGTTCGAACGGCACGGAAGCAGACTCCTGTATCGAGCGGATAATCTTCCGGGCCGACTTTTCACGGCCGCCGTCCTCGCCGTTGATCTGTTCCACGCGGAGGTCGTAAAGATCGGCCACATCGTGAATCAGTCCGCGCTCGAAATACTCGTCCACGGTTTCCGGTCCCAAGCTGTCGATATTCATGGCCTTGCGGCTGATAAAATGCTCGATGCGTCCTTTGATCTGCGGCGGACAGGAAGTCTGGTTCGGGCAGTACCAGGCCGCTTCGCCTTCATAGCGCACCAACGGAGTGCCGCATTCGGGACAGTGCGTCACGAAGCGCACCTCGGGCGATGCCATGAAACTGCGCGCCTCATAGTCCACACCCACAATTTTCGGGATGATTTCACCTCCCTTTTCCACGTACACCATGTCGCCCAGATGGAGGTCGAGCTGCTTGATGATGTCGGCATTATGCAGCGTAGCCCGCTTCACCACCGTACCGGCCAGCTGAACAGGATCCATATTGGCTACGGGAGTCACCGCGCCCGTACGGCCCACCTGGAAAGTAACGGCATTCAGACGCGTATAGGCCCGTTCGGCCTGAAACTTATAGGCGATGGCCCAACGCGGACTCTTGGCCGTATAACCCAAAGTACGCTGCTGGCGCAACGAATCCACTTTAAGAACAATACCGTCGGTAGCCACCGGAAGGTTTTTGCGTTCGGTGTCCCAATAGTCTATAAAATCATAGATTTCCTGCAAGGTGGAAACCTTGCGGATGGCATCGGACACCTTGAAGCCCCACCGGCGTGCCCGTTCCAGATTCTCATAATGACTGTCGGAAGGGATTTCCTCGCCGAGCAGATAATACAGGAAACAATCCAGTTTACGCTGGGCCACAGTGGCCGAATTCTTACTTTTCAACGTACCGGAAGCGGCATTTCTCGGGTTCGCGAACAACGGTTCCTCACGCGCTTCACGCTCCTGGTTCAGCGCCTCGAAACTGCTCCACGGCATGAGGATCTCTCCACGGATCTCGAACGATGCCGGATAATCTCCCGGCTGCAACTGCAAGGGAATGCAGCGGATGGTGCGCACATTATCGGTCACATCATCCCCCTGCACGCCGTCGCCACGCGTCACGGCACGCACCAGGCGTCCTTCCTCATAAATCAGCGAAATGGACAGACCGTCGTATTTCAGTTCACAGCATATCTCAAACGGCTCACCTTTCAGGCCTTCAGACACACGCTCATAGAATGCCGCCACCTCCTGCTGGTTATAAGTGTTCGACAGCGAGAGCATGGGATAACGGTGGGCCACCTGCACAAAATCGTGGTTCAGGTCACTACCGACACGCTGGGTCGGGGAATTCGGGTCCTGAAACTCCGGATGTTCCTGTTCGAGCTGCTGCAGACGGGCCATCATTTCGTCAAACTCACGGTCACTGATTTCCGGAGCATTCAGCACATAATAATTATAGTTATGCCGGTGCAGCTCGTCACGGAGCTGCCGGATTTCGTCTTTTATTTCCATTTTTCAATCGTTGGGTTAAGAAAGCGCTGCTTCGTTTTCATTTTTTCTGGTAGACACGCACATAATCCACCTCATAACGCATCGGCAAAGCCTGCTCGTCAATGCGTCCGCCGGTGGCTCCCATAGCCAGATTCAACAGGAGATACATCGGCTTGTGGAAAGGATTCTCATAATTTCCGTGCTTGCCGTTTACGGTCTTCGACAGGTCGATGGTATTCATCAGACGGTCGTCCAGATAAAGGTCAATCTTCTTGTCGGTCCACTCCATAGCCCACACATGAAAGCGGGTGGCCCACAGGGAATCCGTCTCCGTAAACTCGGCATAAGGCACTGCGGCCGAATCCCATACACTGCCGCCCTTGTCGTCGCCCCAGCAGGCGTTGGCGTGCAGCAGCGCATGTCCCTTGCGCGGATAGAACTCCATGATGTCTATCTCGCCGCACGAAGGCCATCCGTAGTTTTTCTTGCTGCCCAGAAGCCAGATGGCCGGCCAGGAGCCGCGGGCAGCCGGAATGCGGGCACGCACTTCGAAATAGCCGTACTGGAATTCGCGCAAGCCCTTGGAAATGACCGAAGATGAGGTATATTCGGCATACGGACGGTTTTTCTGCCAGCTGTCCGAACCTTCCTTGTAAGCCGGATTCTTCACCTTTTCTTTCTTTCCGGTGATCACCAGCACTCCATCGCGCACCTCGGCGTTCTGCGACTGGTACCACTGAAGTTCCTTGTTGCGCACAAATCCGTTTTCGTAGGTCCAGTTCTTCGGATCCGGTGTTCCGTCTTTTTCAAACTCATCTTGCCACACCAGCTGATAACCGGCCTGCATCAGGGAGTCGGCACGCTGGGCCGACGCGGGTGAAGCCAGCAACAGACCGGCTCCAAACAATAACCCAATATGAATGACTGATTTTTTCATGTTTTTTATTTCAAAGTTATAAAAACGACGCAGAGAAACCAAATAAATCTCAGGCTTTTTGGACAAAGTTTCCCATCTACCCCCGGCCGAATCCTAAAAGTTCTTTATCGGCTTCTGTTTTATGCCCCGTGATTGTCCGGATTCCAAGGACTATTATTATCTTTGCAACTTAATTATGATTGGAAATACAGAAAAATGAGAATAGACATCATCACCGTACTTCCGGAATTGCTGGAAGGTTTTATGAATGAATCCATTCTGGGCCGGGCTCAGAAAAAAGGACTTGTGGAAATCCATATCCACAATCTGAGAGATTACGCCACCAATAAATACAAGCGTGTGGACGATTACCCCTACGGAGGTTTCGCCGGAATGGTGATGCAATGCGAACCGATAGACCGTTGCATCTCGGCCCTGAAGGCTGAAAGAGACTACGACGAAATCATCTTCACCACCCCCGACGGCGAACAGTTTGACCAGCCTATGGCCAACTCGCTTTCGCTGAAAGAGAACATCATCATCCTGTGCGGACACTACAAGGGCATCGACTATCGCATCCGCGAACACCTGATTACCAAGGAAGTGAGCATCGGCGACTTTGTGCTGACTGGCGGCGAGCTGGCGGCAGCCGTAATGACAGATGCCATTGTGCGCATCGTGCCGGGAGTGATCGGTGACGAACAGAGCGCCCTTTCGGACTCCTTCCAGGACAATCTGCTGGCCGCTCCGGTTTACACCCGTCCGGCGGACTATAAGGGATGGAAGGTTCCCGAAATCCTGCTTTCGGGGCACGAGGCAAAAATAAAGGAATGGGAGCTGCAGCAGTCTTTCGAAAGAACCCAGCGCCTGCGCCCGGATCTTCTTGAAGGCAAAGGCAACGCTTCGGAATAAAAAGAGTCTAATAATTAAAGAAAAAATAAGGTCTGACATTTGCTTTTCTCAAAGCGAAAACCTATATTTGCTCTAGGAATCTAAATTTTTATACCATTATGTCAGAACAAAAACACAATCTTTATATCATTGCCGGTTGCAACGGGGCTGGTAAGACAACGGCCAGCTTCACGGTGTTGCCGGAAATGCTGCATTGCCGGGAGTTCGTCAATGCGGATGAGATCGCCGCTGGGCTGTCTCCGTTCAATCCTGAAGGGGTGGCCATACAGGCGGGAAGACTTATGATCGACCGGATTATCCAACTGCTGAAAGAGGGCGAGGACTTTGCTTTTGAAACGACATTGGCCACACGTTCCTACGTGAAGCTGATTCAACAGGCACAGAAGCGAGGCTATTTCGTGACCCTGCTCTTCTTCTCTCTGGCCAGTCCGGAACAGGCCGAAATGCGCGTGGCCAAACGCGTGAGCCAGGGCGGACACAACATCCCTATCGATGTGATCCACCGCCGTTATGACAACGGACTGCGCAACTTGTTTGAGTTGTATATGCCGATCTGCGACTATTGGGCTCTGTACGACAACAGTACTTGCCCAACCAATAAGGTGGCTTACGGCTGGAAGGACACACGCATCACTGTCCTGCAACCGGGCATTTTCGATAAGTTTAAGAATGAATACTCTAAAAGATCAGACAATAATGAATGAACTAGAAGTAGCAGAGATGCAACGTAAAATAGACGAAGGCATTTTCTTGGCACAAGAACGATTGGTCAAACGTGCCAAACATGACAATCTTACATTAGTCATTGTCCGTAACGGACAAGTAGTAGAAATTCCAGCAGAGGAGCTTTAAGAGAGCTCCTCTTTTTTATGCGCTGAAGCTAAAAAGACGAAGGATTTTCCTTCCGGCTACAGCCGGCTATAAGGATTCGGCTATGCGGCGGATGCGGTTTCTGTTGGGCACCCACTGCATGGCTTCATCCAGCATACACAAATCCGTAAGACGGTAAATGTTCCGGGATTCGTCCTGAGAACCGGAACCGATATTACGGAATAAACAATTGTATGGATCCGCTATTTCTATCAGATCCATACAATATTCTACATCCTGCAATCGCAGAATTTCCTGAGCCACAAAACGGTATAATTCTTCTTCCAGGGAATGCATCGTACTTTTATTTTTTAATTAGAGGCTGGTCCAACACACGGACACAAACCGGCACAGAATCCGAAGCCGTACGCGTCATCTCATCCAGATTACGTGCCGGAGCATACAGCGAACCATAACCGAAATCATTCCAGTAGCGGTCGTAGTTCCGCAGAGAGAAACGGGTTGAAGTGCCGTAGCCGTCGATATATCCTTCAAAATAAGAAGAAGAAAGACGATAGTCTGAAATGCGGCAGTTCAAATCGGCATTACGGAAATACATATAGATGCTCCGGTCACGGATTTCCCACTCAAAACTGTATTCTATGGCATCGAGATAACCGGCTACATTATAGAAATAGTCCGTCTCTCTGCCGTAGCCATAGAGATAAGACCCGTTGTCGGGCACAAACTCCAGAACCGTACCGTAGGCCGGACGTCCGTCAACATATACACCCAAATCACCGAACCATCTTCCGCTAAGCACATATCCCCGGTCGCTGTCATCATCATAACCACCGATATGCCAGTAGGGGTCGCAAGATGAGAGCCAAAGCATGGCACTCAAAAACAGGAATATAGTCTTTAGTTTTGTCATCGTTTTATCCATTTTTGATTCGTATTTCAAAGATAGGCATTACACTGGCAATCCTCAAGGGATTTTTCCGATAAAACAATAGGGGTTTCCCTATTTTGCCTCTTCCACACTGATGGAAAATGAAAAGGCATCATTACATTTCACATGAATCATCCCACCGAAACGATGGTCGTAGTCATATAGCCCCCATGTGCGGAACGGCGCCGGAATATGCGAAAATGGCAGAATCCGCTTCGAAGCATAAGCCCCCAACGTCACCTTTTCCGTGAGTTGATAGGCTGCCATGCCCGACAACCCGAACGAACGGTCGTGCCA
>OGFG01000022.1_pt1 | contig 147020 bp, 130 predicted proteins | sample 1570761 | NCBI WGS metagenome assembly OGFG01 (sample SAMEA2581938, study PRJEB24529) | metagenome | biome: Human gut stool | place: China | collected 2011
ACCCTCTGCTTGTAAGGCAGATGCTCTCCCAGCTGAGCTATGCTCCCACATGCCTTTGTCGCTCTATCGAAGTTCTGTTGAATTTCGAATATCTCTCAGCGACAGATATTATAATACTACAACTTGTTCCAAATGTCAACACTTTTTTGAAATTTTTTTCATTTTTATGGGTGACATCACGAACATTTGCGACAAGGCCTTTAAAAATCTTTATTCTTTGCTGTTTTTCTCTGCAATCAGCTTTTCAAGGTCATCCTTTGTAAAGACATATTTCTTATTGCAGAAGTGACAGGTTGCAACTGCAACACCCTGTTCATTGACCATAGAACGGATATCGTCATCGCTGAGGGTACAAAAATAATTTTCAAGCTTTTCTTTTGAACAACCGCAAACATACTTAACAGGGTTTTCGTCAAGCACTTCAACCTCAAAGCCTTTGAGGGCTGTTTTGCAGATATCGAGAATACTCATACCCTTTGCAAGCATAGTTGTAACGGGTTCAAGCTCTGCAATATTCTTTTCAAGCTTGTCGATAACAGTATCATCTGCACCCGGAAGAAGCTGAATAAGCAATCCGCCTGCAAGCAAAACCTCGCCGTCCTCTTTGTCAATCAGCACACCCAAGGCACAAACTGTAGGAATCTGTTCGCTTGTTGCGTAGTAGTTTGCAATATCCTCGGCAATTTCACCGCTGACAAGCTCAACCTGACCTATGTACGGATCACCTGAACCGTAGTCACGCATAACATTTAGCATACCTGTTCTGCCGACTGCTTTTGCAACATTGTTTTTGCCGTTTTCATAATATTCCGTCGGGCAGTCTGCATTGCCGACATAACCCTTTACATTGCCGCTGCTGTCACCGACTGCAATAACGGGACCGAGTTCACCGTCACCCATTACACGAAGGTTGACTGACGCATCTTTCTGTTTGAGCATATCGCCCATAATTGAGGTTGCACACAAAAGTCTGCCGAGTGCGGCTGTGGCACTGCGTGAAAGATGGTGAATCTTCTTTGCGGTAAAAACTATGTCAGAGGCATCAACGCAAGCCGCCATAATCGCACCGTCAGATGTAATACAACGAATTATTTTATCCATATCGGTTATCCTTTCGATTCATTAAACTCTTTGTTGCGTGATTTTTTCATCCTTGCAACATAAATTGCCCTCTGTTCATCCGCTTTCGGGCTTTCAAGGGTAAGGTCGCCGTAAACAGCCTCTACTTCAAAACCTGCATCTGTGAGCATTTTTTTGATTTCATCATCTGTATAGGCTCTTTCCGAAAAGCTTTCGGACGAACGATAATACACACCGTTTTCTTCCTCAAAGAAATCAAGGTCGATTTTTACCTTGTTATCATCTTCGGGAGTGTTTTGCCATACGCAGAAAACGCTGTCGTTTTCATACACAAAGGTATTATCCGCAAGAACATTTTTATGCTTGTACACCGTGTTGACATCAAAAACAAACAGACCGTCATCGTCCATAAAAAGTCCCACACGGTCAAATGTTTTTGCAACATCTTCAATTTTTGTAAGATGATTTATGCTGTCGAGAGTACACACACAGGTATTTATTGTACCATACAAGTCAATACTCTGCATCTTCTGCCTTAAAAACAGGATATCAAGCCCTTCTTCGGAGGCACTTTGCATTGCCTCGCTGAGCATTTCCATACTGTAATCAATTCCGAAAACATCCACGCCCCGCTTTTTCAAAAGTCGGGTAAGAGTTCCCGTTCCGCAGGCAAGGTCAAGTGTTATGCCCATATCATGACCGAAACTTTCGGCAAGCTTCAAAATATAGTCACAGCGTTTTTCATAGCAGGCGTCCTGCATAAGTCCGTCATAAAATCGGGCAAATGACAAATAGCTCGGCATTACTCTTTTTCTCCGTTTTTAATTCGGTCAAGCACAAGCGTGTAGCCGTATGTATCGTTGTCAAACAACGCCCTTTTCACTCGGCTGATAGTTGCGGTTGACGCACCTGTTTCCTTAACAATTTCAGTATATACTTTTTTTTCGGTAAGCATTTTTGCAACAACAAGACGCTGTGACATGGCTTTAAGCTCTGCACTTGTGCATAAATCTTCAAAAAAGCGATAGCAATCTTCCTCGTTTTCAAGAGAAAGAATTGCCTTGAATAAATAGTCGGTAGAATCATTTTTCAGCTTTGAATTCAAAACCGTTTCCTCCTTAATTTTGTTTTCGTAAATTTTGCAAACAATATGTTTTCATACACTAAAATTTTAACACACAAAAGTACGAAAGTAAAGTAAAAACTGCTTTTTCGTCTTTTTTTACGAAAATTGCCTGTGATTTTTTACACATAAATTTATGCAAACACAAAACAGCCGTCCGACTGAACAGCTGTTTTGCACTTACGGTTAAATGTTTTTCTTTATCGTATCGAGAGCGCCTTTTTCAATACGGCTGACCTGTGCCTGTGAAATTCCTATTTCAGCCGCAACTTCCATCTGAGTTTTGCCACGGAAAAATCTCATTGAAAGAATCCGCTTTTCCCTGTCCGAAAGATTTGCAATCGCCTCTTTTACGGCAATTTCTTCAAGCCATGTTGAATCGTCATTCTTATCGCCTATCTGATCCATTACATATATAGTATCGTTTCCGTCCGAAAACACGGGTTCATAAAGCGACACCGGCTCGACAATTGCCTCAAGCGCCAGCACCACCTGTTCTTTCGGCATCTCCATAATTTTGGCGATTTCTTCAACAGTCGGCTCACGGTTATTTTTATTTGTGAGCTGTTCTTTTATCTGCATTGCACGGTAAGCCGTGTCCCTCATTGAGCGTGAAACCCTGACTGAGTTGTTGTCACGCAGAAACCGTCTGATTTCACCGATTATCATAGGCACTCCGTAGGTGCTGAATCTTACATCAAGCGTCGGATTAAAATTGTCAATCGCCTTGATAAGCCCGATTACACCCACCTGAAACAAATCGTCGGGATTTTCGCCCCTGTTTGTAAATCTTTGAATTACGGACAGCACAAGCCGCAAATTTCCGTTAATCATCTTGTCTCTTGCCTTTTTCTTTTCGGCAGGAGAACCGTTTTTGATTATATTAAGCAGTTCCCGTTTTTCGCTTTCTTTGAGCAGTTTAAGCTGTGATGTGTTTACTCCGCAGATTTCAACTTTTCCGTATTGCAAAGAATTACCCCCGAATCTGAATTTTAATCGGTTTTGTCTTTACAATAGTTATTGACGGTTTTATTGCTTTTATACTTTGAGTAATTTTTTTAAAAAGTTTTCTAAACTTTAAAATTGTACATTGACAATGGTACAATCAAATGGTACAATTTAAGTGTAGAATTAGCCATGTTATACAAATTCGCATATAAATCATTAAAAGGAGGACGGCTATGTTTACAATTGATTTCACAAGCCGTGTGCCGATTTACGAGCAGATTTGCAACAATGTAATCAGACTTGCATCGGCAGGTGTGTTCAAATCGGGTGACAGACTGCCGCCTGTACGAACGGTTGCAAAAGAAATCGGAGTAAACCCGAATACCGTTGCAAAGGCATACCGCACGCTTGAAATTGACGGCTACATTTACTCAACTGTCGGCAGAGGAACATTTATGACCGACAAGCTGACAAAAGACACGGCATACAGAGATATGGCTCTGAAAGCATTCAGAGAAGCCACCAAAAATGCAGAACTGTACAGCGTTCCCCGCCAACAGCTTATTGACATTATTGACGCCATATACGAAGGAGGCGGTAAGAATGATTGAGGTTAATCACATAACAAAAAGGTTCGGTAAGGTAACTGCCGTTGATGATTTTACGCTCGACATAAACCGAGGCTCCGTACTCGGCATTGTCGGAAGCAACGGCGGCGGAAAATCAACACTTCTGAGAATTTTGTCAGGTGTGTTTGATGCTGACAGCGGTGAAGTTAAAATTAACGGTCAGAACATTTATAACAATCCGTCTGTTAAGGGCGAATGTTTTTTTATTCCCGATTTTCCGTATTTTTCAAACAGTGCAACACTCGAAAACACGGCATATCTTTACCGCAGTCTTTACCCGAATTGGAACGAGAACGCTTTCAGACAATTTTGCTCCGTGTTTCCTATTGACCCTGATGCAAAAATAATTGATATGTCAAAAGGTATGCAAAGACAGGCGGCTTTGATATTGGCGATTTCAACCTGTCCGAGATATCTTTTGCTTGATGAGATTTTTGACGGACTCGATCCGGTTGTCCGCCGTCTTGTAAAGAAAATTCTCATTGACAATGTTTCCGCAAACGATATGACCGTTGTCATTGCGTCACACAATCTGCGTGAGCTTGAAGAATTGTGCGACAGAATCTGCCTTATCCACAAGGGCAAGTTACTTCTTGAGCGTGAAATTGACGAAATCAAGCTTGGACTCCGCAAGGTTCAGGTTGCGTTCACGGAAGTTCCCGACAATTCGTTCTTTGAAGAAATCAATGTTATCAATTTATGGAGAAACGGAAATATATTTAACCTTACAATCAGAGGAACGGAAGATGAGTTTATGCCAAAGCTTGAGGAGCGTAAACCTCTTTACATTTCAGCCGTTCCGATGACATTGGAGGAAATTTTTATAAGTGAAATGGGGGCAGCAGGTTATGACGCAGAAAACATCATTTAAAAGCAGAATGAAACAGGCATTTTCATTCTTCCGCAGTGACCTGAGAGCCTGTACTCCGTTGCTTGTGGTATTCGGACTTATCTCGGCTGTAACGGTTGTAATCTGCTACACAATATGCGTTGTGCTTGGCGAGGACATGACCTTTACAGGTGCGTTGTTAAGTCTTAATTTTCTCGGAGTTACGAACTCAGGCACAGGCATAATCGAGATTTTCCAGTATTCATCGGCAAACCTCATTTATCTTATTTCAATAATATTTACAATCATCTACACGGTGCGAATTTATTCGTATCTGCACAATAAACGCAAGGCTGATTTGTACGGTTCTCTGCCGATTGGCAGGTCAACGCTGTTTGTCACAAAAACAGCGTCGGCATACCTCATGTCTATTCTTCCGACATTATTCTTCCTCGGAGTGATTTCAATTATCACGGTTTGCACGGGAAATTCCGTAATAAGCGAGCTTAGTTCGATGTTCCTCAAAATATGTCTCGGAACACTTGCATCAATCTCGTTCTTCGGTCTTATTGCAATTTGTTGCGGAACAATGCTCAACTCCGTGCTTATGTTCATTGCGGTTTGCGTAGCTTATCCGCTTTCCGCAATCTTCATCAAAGGCATTGTTGTGGGTTGTTTTGACGGCTTTTATGTCGGCATTTTCAAAGACAGCATTATCATGAACGCACTCAATCCGCTTGCCGCATATGACGGAATCAACATTATTTACTGGCTGATTTTCTCGGTTGCTTGTATTATTCTCGGCGCTTTTCTTGCAAAAAAGAGAAAAGCGGAAAGAGCACAGTCGGCATTTGCATTTCACCTTCCGTGCTACATAATCAAGGTGCTTGTTTCATTCCTTGCAGGCATGTTCCTCGGTGTGCTTTTCGGCTCGGTAAATGTTCTGGGCGGATATGCGGGCTTTGTTTTCGGATTTATTCTTGCAAGCGTTCCCGTTTACATAATCGTTCATCTTATTTTGTACAGAGGCTTTTCAAAGCTTATCAAAACTTCGATTCCGCTCGGTGCGTTGATTATTGTAAGCTGTGTCGGTGTTGCTCTCTGCTGTTTTGACGCATTCGGCTACAATGAGTATGTACCTAAGGTTCAGGATGTGAAGAGTGCAGGATTTTTCAAGGAAGGCTCAAATTTTCAGGACTCAGGAGAAATTACAAATAACAGTCTGAGAAAAATGGCTGATGATATTACCGATGAGGACACAATCACATTCATCACGGAATCACATTACAAGCTTGTTGACAAGCGTAATTATTCTGTACAAAACAAGTTCAAAAACACTTGGATTTCAATGTTCACGGACAATTTTCTGAAAGCATTCAGCAAGAATCTTTCAAGTCCGTACTGCGGTTATGCGTACCGCCTTAAAAATGGTCACATTGTAACAAGGGCATACAATGAAATAAACGCTTTTTACGAAACAAATTATGTTTCGGAATACGAGGATAAAACCTCTGAAATTACCGATTCAAAGGGTTATATAAAAAGTTACAGTCCGATTGCAAAGGCAGATTTCCATGATGTAAGCGATTTTACGATTTTCGGATTTAACGGCAAAGAAACCGAGAAAACACATCCTGATTTCATCGTTAATTACCTTACTTCAGCAACAACAGACGGCAGTAAAGATTCAACAATATCGTCCAAAGAGGCATACGAACGAATCAAAACCGCTTTTCTAAAGGATATTGACAATTGCAGTGACGAGGAATTTAAAAAGGTTGTAAAATACAAGGATGTCAGCTCGTATTCAGCATATCCCGACTACTCAAATTACAGCTATCTCAAAGAGCTTGTTCCCGATGCAGTATGCGTAATCGGAATTATGACAGGTACAGACACCCGTTACGGTATGTCTTCCTATTATCCTGCTAAATCTATGGCAAACAGTTCGGGTATATTCACCGAAACGGCATATGTTATTCCGAAGAGCTTTACAAATACAGTTGAAGCTTTGCAGGAGCTTGGTATGATTGACAAAAAGCTGTATGTCAAATCAAACGACAGTTATTACGCATCAGAAAAAACATCATATGACGATTACTACAATTACGATTATGATGAAGATACGGACAGCTATGTTTACAATTAATAATGATAGGTAATACCCAAAGAAAGCAGGATTTTAAATGGAGCTTTACAACGGACGACCAACCGACTTAACAGGCAGAGAAGACCGTGAAATCAGAGTATATGACCTTCTTGACAGCCTTGGAATTAAATATCAGCGAACCGACCACGGACACGCTGACACAATGGAGGCTTGCAATGAGATTGACGCTGTGCTTGATGTGCTGATTTGCAAGAATCTTTTTCTGTGCAACAGGCAGAAAACCGACTTTTATCTTCTTATGATGCCGGGTGACAAGCCTTTTAAAACAAAGGAGCTTTCAAAGCAAATCGGCAGTGCAAGACTTTCGTTTGCTACTTCCGAATTTATGCTTGAATTTCTCGACATCAAGCCGGGTGCGGTGAGCGTTATGGGGCTTATGAACGACAAGGACAACCGAGTAAGACTTCTTGTTGACGAGGATGTTCTCAAGGGCGAATATGTCGGCTGTCATCCGTGTGTAAACACCTCAAGTTTAAAAATCAAAACAGCCGATGTTTTCGGAAAGTATCTTGATGCGGTTCACCACACCGCAACAACCGTAAAGCTTATCGGTGAAGATTAAGTATTGAAATTCATTAAAAGTATTAAACGGCAACGGGATAAATTTTTCCGTTGCCGTTTCGTTTTTTACAGAACATAACTGCCCCCGAACCTTTGAAAGATTCGGGGGCAGTTGTCTGAATATTAAGAAAAATGAGTGTCAATTATTTGATTTACTTTTCAAACTTTTTTCTGTAAGAAAGAAACAATGCACCGCCTGCAATAACAGCAGATAATATGAATAACATTGTTGTAATCGGACTGCCCGTCTGAACAGTGCCGTTGTCTGTTGTCTTATTTGCAGTATCCTTTGTTGCGGTATCTTTAGTTGCAACATCGTTTGTTGAAACCTTATCTGACGAATTTCCGCCTGATGTGCCGTTGTCATCAAGACTGCTGTCTGATGTTTTGTAATTTACAGAAATTGAAAAGAACAAACCGTTGTTTACATTATCGAAATGTTCAATATCCATCCAGTATTCGGGATTGGTTGAAACATAAGTTGAAAACACCTGATTGCTTTCAGCAGGATTAATAAGATAAATCTGCTTAATTTGGCAAGGCTCTGTTCCGTCAAAAACTTTTGTATAAATTTTTCCTGTACAATTGTCTTTGAATGTAACCTCAACGCCCTCTAAATTAACTTTTAACTTATAATTACCCTCAAAAAGATAATCATCATCGTAATCATAAATAGGATAATCAACAAGCGTTACATCATTTTCCGTATATACTTTCGGAGAATTTTTTACAGATATAACTTCATAACGCATTGACACAGGTTCATCCGGTGTAGCTGTGTCAGCAGTTTCTGCAAATGCAGTTATCATACACGAAAGCATCAGCAAAGCCGATACTAATACCGCAATTATCTTTTTCATTTTCCGCCTCATTACTTTTCAATCTTTCTTCTGTAGCAAACGAACATTGCACCGCTTGCAACGAGCATTACAAGTGCAACCGAAACAGCAGTTATCGGGTTGCCTGTCTGAACTGCACCGTTGCCGCCTGTTGCAGATTTTGTTACTGTATCCTTTGTTGCAGTATCTTTTGTTGAAGAAATATCTTTTGAAGGAACTCCGTTTGCATAGTAGTTAACCTTAAATGTGCCTGTAACTTCTGTTGAATACTCTTCATCTTCGGGAAGATTGAGCCATTCGTTTACATCACCCATAACATAAACTTCAAGATTTGTCATTGTGACATCGGGGCGAGCATCAACAGAACTTATATATACCATATCTTCCTCTGTGCCGTCAAAAGTCTTTGTGTAAGTTTTGCCTGTAATTTTGTCCTTTACAGTAACTTCAAGACCTTTAAATTCGGGATAGAAATATGTTTCATCGTAGTATTCCTTGCTTTCGGGACTTCCGTCATACGGCATATCAGCCTCATAGAAGAAATCAGTATCAGCCTTTGTGTAGTTCACCTTTTCGGGTGCTTTTACGGAAACCACTTCGTAACGGTCATCAAGCTGAGGTACATCCGGCCATATGTTTTTAAAGTTGATTTTATAGCTTGTCTGTGCATCCTGATATGATACATTTACAGTATACTCTCTGTAAATCATACCGTAAAGCTTTGAGTTTAATTCAGTAACAATTTTTTTAAACTCATCCTCGGTCATATCTTCTGTAAAATCAGGCATATTTTTCTCAGATTCAATCAATGCCTTAATTACTTTGCCGTAATTAAACGGATCAGCAAGCTCAGCTTTGCAGTCCTTAGCATCAACCTTTTCGGTTGTACCGTCACTGTAAACAGCTTCAATTTCCATACCTGTAAGGTCAAGTTTGAGTTCAAGATTAAACTGACTGAAATACTTGATTAGACTTTCTTCTGTTGCATTTTCGTCTGCGATTTTTGATAAATCAATATCAGGTTCAATCACATCCTCTGATGTGTATGTAAGCTTGTCGGGGAGCTTTGTAATTTTAAGCTCTGTCACCTTTTTTGCCTCATCGGGTGACGCTGTGTCGTCTGTCTGTGCAAACGCTGTGAACACGCATGAAAATGCAAGCATCAAAACGATTGCAAGAGATAATACTCTTTTCATAAATTTTTCCTCCTGAAAAATAAAAATCATTGTATGATAAAAGCATATACAATTACAACATCATTGTACCACACTGTTTTACAAAAATCAACTGTTTCAACAAATAATTGTCACAGCGATTCTTCACTTGCTGTTTTTTATGAATTTTTTATATAGTATATTATTGCATTTGAGATTTAATTATAATTGTTCAAAATAAATTTGTACTTATTGCAAATTTTCTATTGTAAAATTCTGTCATTGCTGATATAATTGTAGGTGGAATCAAAAAATTACCGAATACCCGAAAATCGGCATAAAACCTAACCAGTAAATATGGTGATTAAATTGAAAATTCTGCTTAATCCAGACAAAGAAATTGTAAAAGAAGTTCGCAAACAGCTTATACGCACGGGCGGTTATTGTCCGTATATGTTAATAAGAAGGCCTGCAACACTGTGTATGTGTGAGGATTTCAGGGCAAAATTGCCGATCCCGAATTTGAGGGATACTGCCATTGCCTGATGTATTATAAACAAAAATAGAATTTTATACATAACAAAATAATAAAAATCGGAACAGCCGTGATTGGGTTTACGGCTGTTCCGATTTTTTAGGCAGAAAAACTCAATCGAGTGAAGTAAATCTAAACTTAAATGTTATAATCCCGTTTTCAAATTCGGCTTTATATTTGAATCCATGCATTTCAAGGGCGGATTTTACTATTGATAGTCCTATTCCGCTGCCGCTCTTATTATCTCCCTTTGCGGCTCTGAAATAAGGCTGCCACAATTTTGAGAGATTTTCCCTGTCAAAGGACGAGCATTGATTGCTGATTGACAATACATCATCCGAAACATTAATTGTGATATCCGAACCGTAATCGGAATATTTTTCGGCATTGTCGATAAGATTTTCAAGCACCGTTTTAAGCATGGCAGGGTCAGCCTTAATTTTTGCCTTTGAGTTGTAAATGAAAATAATTTCGTGTTCTGTGTGAACATAATAATTTTCAAGAATTTTCTCAATAAACGGTTTAAAGTCAAATACTTCGCAATTCAGCTTTAATGCGGGCGAATCAAATCGTGACAAATCGAGCATTCTGTGAATAAGAATGTCCATTTCCTCGGTCTGTTGCTGAATGATTTCTATGTTGTGAAGTTTCTTTTCGGTATCTTCCTCATTTTTAAGATTTTCCGCAAAACCGCCTATGACAAACAAGGGGGTTTTGAGATTGTGTGCAATTGCATTTGTCATTTCAAGACGGGTTTCCTCCTGTGCGGTTCGCCTTTTAAAATCCTTCCACGAGAAAATTTCAACCGTAATCACCACCGCCATTATCGTAAACGCAACAGCAAATACCGTTACAAACTTCCATAGACAATCATCAAGCAGATTTATTTCTTTTAAGGAAGTAATATGAAATACTCTTGTAACCTCTTTATATTCATTCGGCGAGTTGTTTATCATATGATTTTCGGTATAATAAAGGCAATCTCCCAATAATACATAATATTTAAAAATCCCGTCAGGAACTGCCCCAGTCTCATCATAGATGTCTGTAAACAGACTGTTGTCACTCAGGATTTTTTCAACATCTTTTTGGGAGTATTTCGGTTTGCTTTTTCCAAGGAAAAAGTCCTTATCAATTATATTGCGGTGCATCTCGTCATTTTCAAATTGTTGGGATTTTAATTCTTCTTTGGTCAAGTAATTGTATTTTTTTAGGTCAAAGCTGTACTTTTTGATTGACTCGTCCTGAACATACCAGTCATTTTCTTTATTGCTTTTTACGATTTCGAGCTGACTCGGCACATAACCGTACTTTGCCGATCCGTAAAATTTTTTGCAAATTAAAAGATAATAGTTTCCGTCTTTGTCGGCAGGTGTGTTAAGATAATTACAAATTTCTTTATACTCATCATCGCTGAGCAAATTTTTAAGTACATCAAACCTAATATAATTTTCTGTACCCATATCCAATATTCCGCCGTTGATATCATTATAATGGACAGTCAGTACATTGTCTGTCGTAATCGTCATATCGTTATCATAGGTTAATTGAAAGTATGTATTGCTCTTGTCAACATTTTCATTAATCAGCGCCACATACTCATTGTAGGAATTATTCGGACTTGTTACGATGCCGTTTTTAATATAGTCCATCTTTGTATTCAGTTCATTTACTGCGTTGGCTATGAGTAAATCCCTTGAACTGTCGAGTATTACAAGAGAGGTAAAAACCGTTCCCAGCAGACACACAATTATTGTTACGGAAATTATAATGTAATGAAACTTTTTTCGCCGTTTGATATATCTTGATTTCATTTTTTATCCTCCGCCTTATACCCTCGCCGTATTACCGTTTTCAAAACAGACGCATTTTCGCCCAATGCTTTTCGGATATTTTTGATATGCGTATCAAGCACTCTTTCATCAATCATCGTGTCATAGTGCCACACGGCTGTGATGATTTTTTCACGGGACACAACGCTGTTTTTATTCTCTAACAGAATTTTAAGAATAGCATATTCCTTTGCGGTAAGGGTTACTTCTTCACCGTCGGACACAACAACACCGTTGTTCGGATTGAGCGAAACATTCCCCACCGTAAGCAAATTGTGCCGTACAAGTCCTTTTGAACGCTTGATGAGGGCTTTCACCTTTTCATAAAACACGGGCAAAGCAATCGGCTTTACAATGTAATCGTCACAGCCGAGAGCGTAGCCGTTGAGCATATCAGCCTCGCTTGTTCTTGCCGTGATGAACATAATCGGCACATCGCTGTATCTGCGGATTTCTTTGCAAAGCGTAAAACCGTCCATTTCGGGGAGCATTACATCAAGGAGCAAAAGGTCATAGCTGTTCTCGTATGCCTTATCAAGTCCCTTTAAGCCGTTTTCCGCAAGGGTGATATTAAATTTTTCTTTATCTCTTTTTGAAAAATATTCGACAAGCATTTCACGAATATTTTTATCGTCCTCAACCAAAAGAATATTGTACATTTTCCTCACCGTACTTTGATTGTAATACATTAATCTGAAGTTGATATGTAGATTTCTGTATGTTTAAAATTCAGTTTCTGCCATAACTAAAACGGCGGATGCAATTTTCAGCATCCGCCTTGTTTTATGTATCTTATTTATTGACAAAATATCTGATGATATCCTGACGGGTTACGATACCGATAAAAGTACCGAGGTCATCGGTTACGGGGATAAAGTTCTGATTCATTGCCCGTGCAAGAAGCTCGTCCATACCTACCGAAATTTTAACCGCCGGATTAAAATCGGGACGAAGTATATCACGGATACGAAATTCTTCCTGCTCTTCAATATCGCCCGAAGTCTTTTTGTCAATTATATGCCACAAAAAGTCACCCTCGCTCACCGTGCCTACATATTTTCCGTCACGGGTTATAACAGGGATAGCGGTGTAGCTGTGAGCACGCATTTTTTCAAGTCCCTGTCTTAGGGTATTGTCCTCATAAATATATTTTAAAGAATCTTTATGCTTTAAAAGCATAATAACATTCATCTTTTCACCTCCAGTCAAAAAACAAATATTTGTCAGCCAAAGGTCATTATAGTACCAAACAAACAATATTGCAATATCTTTTTACAATATTTTACACAATTATTGCATTTTTGATTTTACATACTTATTTGTAACATAAAGCTGTCCGATAAGGTACACCACGCCTGCCGTGAGCAAAAGCGTTTTAACCTGCAAAAGTCCGCTCATCATAAAAATTACTGCGGTTACGGCTGTAAGAAGATATGCCCATAATTTTGAAAATCTGTTAAAGCATAAAAGCCACAAAATAAGTGCAACGACCGTCAGAACACAGGTTGAGATTATCCAAAAGGTTTCCATAATCGGCTTTGTAAAACCGCCCTCAAGCACGCCGATGTTAATTCCCATAAGGAAAATACTGCAATATTTTCCGATTCTTTCTATGTAAAGCATAGCCCTGTTATCAAAAATTGTTCTGTCTATTCTGTTGCTTTTTATATAGATGATGTCGGGTACAAGCAAAGCAATTGCAAAAGCAAGTCCGTACCAGTTAAAAAGATTTGTACTGAAAAAGTCCATAAGTTCACTCCGTTATTTATTGTTTTCGTGGTATTCACAAAATTCCTTCGTTTTGCTCCAATACTTTATTCCCCAGTTTTCAAAATTCCACTCCTCCATATAATCGTTACATTCGTAGTCGATGTACCACAAAAGTCCGTTGCTTAAAATGAAATTTGTCGGGAAATAATCTATGTTAATTCCTTTTGGATTCAACAGTCTGCACATTTCACGAATCTGCTCAATATATTCGGGTTTCATCTCATTCTGCAAAACAAGCTCATATGCGGTTTTGCCGTCAATGTAATCTTTAAGAATCCTCTCATTTTCTACATCGCAGTCAATAAGCTTCGGCAGTCTGAGCCCGGCATTTTTCAGCCGTTCGTAATCGTTAAGCTCACTTTGAATTTTGTTACCGAAGGTATAGTATGAACACGGCTCGTGGTGAATCTGCTTTAAAACATAATTGTGTTCTCCGTCTGACACAAGGTAGGAATAACCGCCCTTGCCTTTTCCGAGAAGCTTAATGACGGTAAAAGCTTTTCCGTTCACACTCATAGTATCCATAAGAACACCTCCGCACATATTACCGTATTATTTTATCACAGCTAAAGTTTGGGTGCAAGTTTTAAATTCTTTATGTGTAATGAACAAATGCTAAAATAAGTACATTCGGTAAAATAAAAAAGCGTGGATTTATAAATTTATTTTCCCATGCGGCAATTTATTACAAATTTGTTGTTGATTTTCTTATTAAAAAAAAGTATGATATAGAATATATTATTCTGCCCAAATGCCACAGTTGTGACATTTGATGCCCACTACAATTGAATAACAACTTTTAACACACAGGAGAAGATTTATTTGGAAAAGAAAAAATTCAGAATCAGCGGAAAGCTGATATTTAATCTCGCTGTTGTGGCAATCTCGATTTATCTGATCATCTACTTCTTTGTTTCGGAGGACGGTCTGATCGACTTGCTCAAAAAGCCTGACGGCTGCAATATGCTGATTATCCTTGCGGCTTTGCTGATTTATGATTTGAACATCCTTGTTGACGCTGTTGTCACGCTGATATATGTGCGGTCAAAGTATGAGAATTTCAGCTTTATCGAGGCTTTGAAGGTCGCATTTGTCGGAGTATTCTTCAGTGCGATTACACCGTCAAGTACAGGCGGACAGCCTATGCAGCTTTACCTTATGTCAAAAAAGAACATAAGCGTAGGCTTCGGTTCGGCTTGTATGACGCAAAAGTTCATTGTGTATCAGATAGTAATGACCGCTGTCAGCGTTATTGCTGTTATCACAAGGTTCAACTATTTCAGCGATGCTTTTACAAACATCTGGTCAACGCTTTTCATTATTTTCGGATTTACCGTTCAGCTTGCAATGACGGCTTTGTTCCTGCTTGTTTCATTCAGCCGTAAGGTTACAAACAAGCTTATTGATCTTATTTATAAGATTATGAAAAAGTTCAAGTTCATTAAAAATCCCGAAAAAAAGGTTGAAAGACTTCACAAAGAAGTTGATATGTTTCACGACACAAACAAACAGCTTTTTTCAAGCGTAAAACGGCTTGTTGTAATTTATGCACTTGTATTCATTCAGGTAATTTTAATTCTTTCAATCCCCTACCTCATCTATGTTTCATTTGGTATGGCTCCGATTGCAAGAGCGGCAGGTCAGCCGACACTGTCATTTTACGATTCAATCTGTATTCAGTCATTCGTGCTGTTCACAGCAAACCTTATCCCACTCCCCGGTGCATCGGGCGGTGCGGAGCTTGCATTCACAATGTACTTCGGTTCGTTCTTCAAAATCGGTGCAATAAGCAAAATCAAGCCGGCAATCCTTATGTGGAGATTCATTACATACTACGGAGCAATCCTGATTTCTGCCCCGTTCTCCTACTTTACAAAGGGTAAAAGGCGTGACGATGAAATAAAACAAATTGAAGAAGAACTTGAATCGGAAATGGAAAATAAAAAATCGGAAGAAAAAGTAACTCAGTAATATTTTCATAAATATCTCTTTCAAAAACGGAGCAGACTGCATTTCGTCTGCTCCGTTTTTTGTTGTATAACAAACCGTTAGCCATTTTTTACGGTCAATTGTTGGAAACAATTTGTAGCGGCGAACCGTGTTCGCCGCTACAGTATATCATCAAACATTCTGTTTAAGGCAGGTTTTCAGGTCATCTTCTGCGTTGCTGATTGGACGCAAGCCGAATGTTTCTGACAAATACTGCAACACATTCGGGCTTAAAAATGCAGGGAGTGTCGGGCCGAGGTAGATATTCTTTATTCCGAGGCTTAAAAGTGCCAGCAAATCGGCAACCGCCTTTTGCTCATACCACGAAACAATCAGCGACAACGGCAAGCCGTTTACATCTGTATCAAACGCATCGGCAAGTGCTACGGCAATGCAGATTGCGGAGTAAACATCGTTGCACTGACCGATGTCGAGTAATCTCGGCAAGCCGTCGATGTCACCGAATTCGAGCTTGTTAAAGCGGTATTTTCCGCAAGCGAGCGTCATAATTATGCAGTCTTTCGGCACATTTTCAGCAAACTCCGTGTAGTAATTTCTGCCCGGTCTTGCACCGTCACAACCGCCGATAAGGAAAAAGTGTCTGACTTTTCCGCTTTTGACGGCCTCGACAATTTTATCGGCATATGAAAGCGTGGCGTGATGACCGAATCCCACAAGAATTTCGTGCGGTTCAACATCTTCCTTAAAACCTCCGAGTTCAATTGCCTGCTGAATAATTTCGCTGAAATCTTTGTCGCCGTTTTCCTTTTTGCCGATGTGCTTAACGCCCTCCCAGCCGACAACATTTGTACTGTAAATTCTGTCTTTGTACGAATCTCTCGGCCGCATAAGGCAGTTTGTCGTCATAAGAATACAGCCGGGGATATTGTCAAACTGCTTTTGCTGATCTTGCCATGCACCGCCGAAATTGCCGATAAGATGCGGATATTTTTTTAAACCGTCATAGCCGTGACACGGCAGCATTTCGCCGTGAGTATAAACATTTATGCCCTTGCCCTTTGACTGTTCAAGGAGCATTTCAAGGTCTTTCAAATCGTGACCCGACACAATAATAAACGGACCTTTTTTGATGTGAACATCAACCTTGTGCGGTGATGGATTGCCGTAGGTTTCAGTGTTTGCTTCATCAAGTTTTTTCATAACTTCAAGAGCATTTTCACCCGTTCTCATCGTCATTCTGATAAGCTCCTCAACCGTGAGCGAATCATCCGTTGTCGCCTCAAGTGCAGTGATGTAAAAATCGTCAACCTGATCGCTGAAATAGCCGAGTTCACGAGCCTGATGACCGTAGGCGCTTATGCCTTTGAGACCGTAAACAATTGTCTGTCTTAAAGAGCGGATGTCGGGGTCAAGCGACTTTTCGTACATAATTCCCGCAAGCGGTGCGTCTTTGAGCATTTCCGACTTTGTTTCGGGAAGATTGTAGGTTGCGTGCAGAGTATGATTTTTGATTTCGCCCACAACTTCACGAAGTTTTTCCTTGATTTGCTGAGATTCACGCAAAAGCGACACATGCACATCGGCATCAAAGTTTACATTCGTCAGCGTTGTAAAAAGGCAGTTTTCCACAAAGCGAACAATGTCCTTATCAATGTGCTGACCTTTTTCAATAAGCACCTTGCCGTAACAGCTTATGCCCTTCAGCTGAAAGATAAGTAAATCCTGGAGATTTGCAATTTCGGGAGTTTTTCCGCAAACACCGAGCCGTGTGCAACCCTTTCCGTTCGCAGTCTGCTCACACTGATAGCAAAACATCTCATAACCCAAGTCCATATTATTACTCATAAAAATTACCTCCGAAACATTTTGCAAATATTATCTGCAAATTTTCGGAGGTTTATTCTTAATTTGGATTTTTAATAAACACTGAATGAAGTGCTCTCACTCTGACCGCCGCCTGAAACGGTTATCGGATAAGTTCCCGATTTTGTTCTTGTACCGACTTTCCAAGACCACGATGCGTTGCCATTGCTGTCGGAAGTAACATCTTCAAGTCCGCTTGCCGTTGATATTCCGCTGTTATACACAACTGTGATTGAATATGTTGTGTTTGGAGCGCCGTGAATACTAACGCTCGCAAACGAACCTGCACTTACGCTTGATGTAACATTTGTAAATTCGAGCGTTGTTTCAGCCTGTGACGACTTATCCTCATGCTTTTCTACAACCTTTTTTACAGGTTTTTTAGTGGGTTTCTGAGTAGGTTTTTCTGTAGGCTTTTCAGTCGGTTTCTCGGTGGTCGGCTCTTCCGTAGTCACTTCGGCAGTTGTTTCGTCTTCAAAAACAGACGAAACAATGTCATCAACAGTATTGCTTGACTCTGATGCTTGGGAACATCCCGAAAATGTAAGGAGCAATCCCAGTGTTACCGCAACAGCTAATGTTCTAAATTTTCTCATCTATTGTCACCTCATACAATTATTTTATTTAATAATAGTACAATTTGTTTTATTTGTAAAGAGCTTTTTGTGCAAATAATCAATAATTGTTATTTTTTAGAACATAACTGTGTAAAAAAAGAACAGCCAAAAGGCCGTTCTAAAAAAATGTATTAGATTTTTATTTTAAAGATTTGCGAAAACCTTTGTACCTTTATTCTTAATCCAATACCAAATTGGAAGGCTGATGAGAATAAAATAAAATGCTGTGCAGGCGAGGAAAATTTCTGTCGAAATTTCAATTTCAAAGCTGAGAAGAACCGGATACGCAATAGCTGGTACGCACACGGCAAGAACTGAAAGCAATAACGAAAGCATAACGCTTGCACTCTGTTTTACTGCCTCAGCGGTTGTGTTCCAGTCAAGCTTTGGCTTTTTCAGGTCAAACATAAGTCCGAGAAGACCCGAGAACAACGAGAAAATTATCGGAATAAGAATTGTGATAATAACATTAACCGGTTTCATTCCGAGCATTATTGAGAGAACAACCGAGGGTACAAGTGAAACAACACCGTTTATAATAAAGTGCAGTTTCAGCTTTTGCGTAAGCACCTGCAACGGTGATACAGGAAGCGACTGCATAAGCCAAAGGTTTTTAGCTTCCATTGAAATTGATGCCGCAGAAATCGGTCCCATTGAAATCACAAAGGCAATCACAAGTGGAAGATATACTGAAATCATTTCAATCAATGTACTTGGAAATTGCTTCAGCGTATTAAGCTGGGACACCGCATAAATTGTTCCGCCTACCATAATTAACGCACTGAGTCCGCTGTTAAGCATATAGGTTGCGTTGCCTGTGAACATCATTCTTTCTTTGCGTAAAAGCGCCTTTGATGCAGAGCTTACTTTCAAAGTTTTCTCTTTATACACGGCTTTCTTCGCACCCTTTTTCGCTGTTGCAAGCTTTATGAAGCTGTGAGAAAGCACCGCATAAACAACTGCAAAGAACGCAAAAATTACGACAGCAACACCAAAAAGCGGCAACAAGTCGCCCGATGCGCCAAGTCCTGTGAGATAAAGCGGATATGCACTGTCCATTATATTTGCACCGATGCCAATTGAATTTGCAGCGAGTGTTTTTACAAGGTCCTCTGCCTGATAATAAAGGTAAAAATACAGTGCAAAGAAAACAAGTGAAAATACGATTGTCACAACATTTTTATGTCTTGTCCTTGATGTTACAAATGCAATCAGCCAGCCGAGAATGCACGAAACGCTCAGGCTTAAAAGCGGAACTAAAAGCAGAATCACAATCTGACTTACTACAAGCGAAACCGAAACAGACGCATTTGTTGCATAGGCCGCAAAAGCAGGGACCTGTACAAGTGCACAAAAGAGAAGATTTTGTGCATACAGTGGCAACATTCTGCAAAAGAGAATACTGCGAGGCGGAATAGGCATTGAAAGCAAAAGTTCATTATCCTTTGCCTCATAAAGCTGTGAGAGCGAAAGGAAAATACAGCCTATTGTGCTGATTACAAACGACGCACCCATAACATAGAGAAAATACAACCAACTGAATCCCGATGTTGCAAGCATAGGTGCCATCATGCTGAACATATTGTAGAACATAAATGCAAATACAATACCGACAAAAGCGAGAAGAGCAAGATAAACAGCCGGTGAGTTAAACGAACTTTTTTTGCCGTTCTTTTTCTTGTTTGACGAATTTGCGGTGTACCGTGCAAGTGCCTTTTGAAATTGGAGTTTAATTAAGGTTTTAAGCATCTTTCTCCTCCAGTTCAAGGAATACATCTTCAAGCGAATCATCGCCCTTGACCTCATCCATTGTACCCGACTTGATAAGTTTGCCGCTTTTGATGATAGCAACCTTGTCGCAAAGCTTTTCGGCAACTTCAAGCACATGGGTTGAGAAGAAAATTGCACCGCCGTTATCGCACATCTCTCTCATCAAAGTTTTGAGAAGGTGGGATGATTTTGGATCAAGACCTACAAACGGTTCATCCATAATGATAAGCTTGGGGTTATGTATGAGTGCGGAAACAATTGCAAGTTTTTGTTTCATACCGTGAGAATAGCCGTCAATTGTCTGAGCAAGTGCATTTTTAATTTCAAACATTTCAGCATATTTACTGATTCTTGCCTGACGGTCAGACTGGCTGATTCCGAAAATATCGGCAATAAAATTGAGGTACTTAATACCTGTCATAAACTCATACAAATCGGGATTGTCGGGAATGTAAGCAATTTTGCGCTTACATTCGAGAGGTTTTTCTTTTACCGACACACCGTCAACATAGATTTCGCCCTCGTCAAAGTTGAGAATTCCACAGCAGGATTTGATTGTTGTTGTCTTTCCTGCACCGTTGTGTCCGATAAAGCCATAAATCTCGCCTTTTTGAATATGAAGTGACAAATCGTCAACAGCCTTTTTGTCACCGTATTTTTTAGTTAAATGTTCTATTCTGAGCATAAGCGCTCCTCCTATAGCCAAATAAATTACGCAAATTATACTACACAAAATATTCTTGTGTCAATATGTTATAAAAAATCAACAAGTTTGAATTACAAACCAATAAATCTGCGAATTTTGGATAACAGAAACCATTTTTGACGAAATATAAAGTCCGTTGGAATATTTTGCATTACGAATCATCTTGAATATATGCAGGAATGATTTATAATATTAGTACAGATTATTTTTGGGAGGTTCATCTTGGCAAAGTTCAAAAGAAAATATACACTCGGGGAAGAAATTTTCAACTCGGTATCACACGGAATCGGTGCAGGTCTGTCGATTGCGGGAACGGTTGTGCTTATCGTTACGGCGGCAATCCACACAAATGCGTGGGGTGTTGTCAGCTCTTGCATTTACGGTGCATCGCTCATCATACTCTACACAATGTCAACTCTGTATCATTCTTTTACAAATGAAAAGGTAAAAGCATTTTTCCGAATAATGGATCACAACACAATTTTTCTGCTGATTGCAGGAACATACACACCGATTACTCTTTACTACCTCAATGGTGTGACAGGTTGGATTCTGTTCGGAATTGTGTGGGCATCGGCAATTTTCGGAATAGTTATGAACTCAATCAACCTTGAAAAAGCAAGGATTCCGTCAATATTCTGCTACATAGGAATGGGTTGGGTAATAATCTTTGCAATAAAACCGCTTATGGAACATATGCCGTCAATTTCGGGAATCTTCCTCATCATAGGCGGAGTATTCTACACGGTGGGGATTATATTTTACGCAATTAAAAAGGTAAAATATTTTCACTCGATATGGCACTTATTCACGGTTGCGGGAAGTGTGTTCCATTACTTTGCAATTCTTCTCGGATTTTTCCGTATTTAACGGAAGCGAAAGCTGACCGCATAAAAATCCGCAGGTAAATCTTTCACACGCAAAAAAATGGGCTGCAGAAAAACCTTTCGTTTTTCTGCAGCCCTAAATTTTATAAAAAGATTTGTTTAGTTAGCGGGAACGCCTACGGAAACCTCTCTTACAGACAAAGCTTCCTTTGGAAGTGTGTACTTCTGTTTGTAAGCCTTGTAATCTGCGTTGTACTGAATATCATCGGAATTTTTGAGTTCGTGGAGATATTCGTGTGCGTCGTAGCCGTTGCGATTGATTTCAATAACACCGATTGCAATGTTTGAGCAATGGTCGGAAACTCTCTCAATATTCGTGATAAGGTCAGAGAATACAAAACCGAGTTCGATTGTACAGGTACCGTTAGTAAGACGCTTAACATGGGCGTCTTTAAGCTTGTCACGCAGACGATCGATAACCTGTTCAAGCGGTTCAACCTTTGAGGCAAGTGCAAGGTCATTATCAACAAAAGCAACAGTAGCGTTGTTGATAATTTCACGAAGTGCGTCAACCATAACGGCAAGACCTGCTTTCGCCTCTTTGGAGAACGAAATGTTCTTTTCGTGAATTTCCTGAGCAACCTTTACAATGCTTACCGCATGATCGCTGATACGCTCAAAATCACCGATTGTGTGAAGAATGAGCTGAATAGTTTTACTGTCGTCAGCCGAAAGCTGTTTGGAACTGAGCTTTACAAGATATGTTGAAATAACATCCTCATAGGAATCAATCATATCTTCGTTTTCATGAATTGTTTCCGCAACCTTTTCGTCATAATGGTCGACAAGTTCAAGTGCGCCGAGGAGCGTACCCTCAGAAAGACGAGCCATTTTTTCAGCAAGTGACTTTGCACGCTCTGTTGCAACAGAGGGAGTGTTGAGAAAACGCTCATCAAGGAACGGAACATCCGAATCCTCTTCCTTGTCCTTGATTGTAAGACAGGCAAGCTTTTCAAGATACTTGTTGAACGGAAGAAGAATTGCAGTTGCAAGCAGATTGAATGCTGTGTGGATAACCGCAATGTTCTCGGGACCTACGATATCGTCAAGAAAACCGTAATTGATAAAGAGGTTAGAACCGTAGAACAATGCACAAATTACGAGTGTACCGATAATATTGAAGTAAAGATGTACAAATGCGGCACGCTTTGCGTTTTTCTTTGCACCGATACAGGAAATAAGTGCGGTTACGCAAGTGCCTATATTCTGTCCCATAACAATCGGAATTGCCATTGAATAGCTGATTGCGCCTGTTTTGGACAATGCCTGCAAAATACCGACAGAGGCGCTTGAGCTTTGTATAATTGCGGTCAGCAATGCGCCGGCAAGAATACCGAATACAGGATTATTAAAGAGTGTGAGGAAGCCTGTGAATGTCGGATCATCCGAAAGCGGTTCAACAGCCGCACTCATCTGATCCATACCAACCATAAGAATACCGAATCCGAGGAAAATTGTGCCGAGATGCTTCTTCTTTTCCGAATTACAGAACATAAGAAGAATAATTCCTACAAAGGCAAACACGGCAGAGAAAGACGACGGCTTTAAAAGCTGCATAACCAAACTGTCGCCCTCAATACCCGAAAGGCTTAGAATCCAGGAAGTGATTGTTGTGCCGACATTGGCACCCATAATAATACCGATTGCCTGGCGGAGTTTCATAATTCCCGAGTTTACAAAGCCGACAACCATAACGGTTGTTGCCGAAGAGGACTGAATCACCGCAGTAACAGCCGCACCGAGAATGAATCCTTTCATGGTGCTGTTAGTCATTTTTTCCAGAGTTTTTTCAAGCTTACCGCCGGAAAGGCTCTCAAGACCGTCGCCCATTGAATTCATACCAAACAAAAAGAGCGCCAGACCGCAGAGCAGTTGTAAAACCATAAACAAATCCATAAATACATACTCTCCTTTATCATCAATAATATTAAACTAAAGTCATAGGATTGTCAATGAATTGTAAAGAATTTGTAAAGTCTGAAAGCTTGGTGATTATCTTTGAAATTTGTCGAAACACGGCATTTTTTATGTAAGATTCGTGAATTGTATTGTTTGAGCAATAAAAAAGCGGCACTGCACAATATAGTATGCACAGCACCGCTTGTAATTTATTTTCTCTGCAAAGGATTGTAAAAATATTTACATCAGAACCTTGCGGTAAATGTTGTTCCCTGTTCACTGCTTTCAAGAGAAATCTCTCCGCCGTGTCTTTCGGTAATGTGCTTGACGATTGCAAGTCCAAGACCCGTGCCGCCTGTTTCCTTTGAACGGCTCTTGTCAACACGGTAAAAGCGTTCAAACACACGCTTGTGGTGCTTTTCGGGGATACCGATTCCCGTGTCGGCAACTTTAACAAACGGATGTTCATTGTCATCGCCTGTTATGATTTTTACCGAACCGTTTTCACGATTGTAACGGATTGCATTGTCACAAAGATTGTAAATAAGTTCGTAAATCTGATTACGGTTGCCGTTTATGACGGCAGTTTTTGTATCAACAGTGATTGTAATTCCGTGCTTTTCGGCATTTGAACGGAGATCCTCGGCAACCTCGGCTGCAACCCCTGCAAGGTCAACAGGGGCAAATTCTTCATCGCTGAATTTTTCGTCAAGCTGTGAAAGCTCCATAATATCGCTTATAAGAGAGAGAAGTCTGCCCGATTCCTTGTGAATTTTATTTGCGAAATTCGGAATATCATCGGGCTTTACAAGACCGCTTGCAATGATTTCCGCATAGCCCGAAATTGAAGTCAGCGGAGTTTTCAGCTCGTGAGTTACATTTGCCGTAAATTCACGGCGCATTTTTTCAGCCTTTTTCTTAGCCGAAACATCAATAATAAGACAGATTGCACCGTTTTTTTCGCCGTTAGAATAAACAGGATTGGTGATAATCTGCAATGCTCTTCCTTTTACGGTTGTGTCGCCGTTTTTACTCTCGCCCGAAAGAGCCTTGTCAACGCAATCGTTAAGAACCTCGTTGCGTGAAAACGCAATCAAAGTCTTATCGATAACACCGTCATCATCGGCACCGAGAAGCTTTGACGCCGAATAGTTGCTCATAAGCACCTTTTTGTCAACATCAATAAGAATAAAGCCCTCCGCCATATTTTCGATAAGCGTTGAAATTTTATCCTTTTCAAACTGCAGTCTGCGCATCTGACGCTTGATTTGTCTTTGCTGGCTTGCAATTTTCTGTGAGAGCGGCAAAAGCTCATCATACGGCGAGCCGTTGCCGTTGTCCGCCATTTCCTTAATCGGCTCAACGATTTTCTTCGTGGAGCGCTTTGCCAGAATTGTGCAGACAACAAATACACCTATCATAATTATAAGAATTGACGGAATAACAAAAAGAAAGATTCCGTAAATGCTGTCAATTGTCTTTGCAACACGGATTACAGAACCGTCTGCGGTTTTTTCTGCATAGTAGTATGTTATTTTATTCAAAGTTTCCGACATTCTGTGGCTTGAACCGTTGCCGTCCTTGATTGCCTGTTCAAATTCGGGACGGTCGCTGTGATTCGGCATAGAATTAACATCTGCATCAACACTGTCGGATACAACCGAACCGTCACTTTTTATGAGAGTAACACGAAAATCGCCTATTCCGTAATATTTTGAGAGGTCGATTTCGCTGTCTGAATTATAAACGCTGATGATTTTATCGGTATATTGCCGAACCTCTGCCTCCTGTTCATTGGAGAACACAAACCAGAAAGCGGCTGTTGAAAAAACAGCCGTCAGAAGAATGGACACCACAGCGATAACCGAAAAGTTTTTTAAAAGCTTTTTACTCAGTTTCACTTTATTCCCCCGCCTTATATCCGACATTTCTCACGGTTTTGATAAGGTTTCCGCAGCTGCCGAGTTTTTGCCTGAGGGTTGTAATGTGCATATCAACCGTTCTGCTCTCGCCCTCAAAATCATATCCCCACACATTGAGAATGATATTTTCACGGGTAAGCGCCATACCTTTATTTTTGAGAAGATACTTTAAAAGTTCGTATTCTTTGAAGGTGAGGTTACATTCCTCACCGCAGCTTGTTACAATGTGCTTGGAATCGTCAAAAACAATCTGACCAAGCTTTATTACATCCTGTCTGTCATCAACAGAACATCTGCGGAGGATTGCACGAACTCTTGAAATAAGTTCAAGAACGGAAAACGGTTTTGTAATATAGTCATCGGCACCCATGTCAAGACCTTTGACCTTATCCATTTCACTTCCCTTTGCAGTAACAAGGATAACGGGAACATTTTTTGTCACGGCATCCCTGCGCATTTTTTCAAGCACGGAAAGTCCGTCAAAATCGGGTAACATAACATCAAGAATTACAAGCTGAGGAATTTCGGCTGTACAAGCCTTAAAAAAGCTTTTGCTTTCACCAAAGCTCTGAACCTCATATCCGCTGCTTTTCATGGCATAAGATTCAAGCTCTCTGATATCGGTATCATCTTCAACAATGTAAATTAACATCTAATACTCTCCCTCAACAAATGTGTATTTAAATGCACCGCAAAGGGGCATCTGCACTTAAATTAAAATCGGAACATCCGCCATAATTATAGACTTTTTTTGCAAAAATGTAAAGTTTAATAAAACAAAAATCAGGAGCATACAGCTATGCTCCCGTTTGTTAAGCAAAATATATCAGTCGGACAAATCGCAGCTGCCTGTAATTGAAAAAGCAACCCACTCTGCAACATTAACCGCATGGTCTGCAATTCTTTCAAGATACTTTGCAATCATAACGATATCGAGAGCCTCTGAGCCGAGTTCCTTATTCTTATGAATGAGTTCAACAGTTTCACTCTTTGAACGGTTAAAAAGTTCGTCAACGATATCATCCTGACGGGCTACCTTTTTGGCAACCTCAATATCGCTCTTAACAAAAGCGTCAATAGCCTCCGTTACCATTTTCGAGGCATTGTCTCCCATTTCCAAAATGTGAGTAAGATTGAACACCTGCTTTTTGTCCTTGATGTAAACAGACATTTCAGCAATATCAACTGCCTGATCGCCGATTCTCTCAAGGTCGGTAATCATTTTGAGTGCGGCGGAAACATATCTGAGGTCGTGTGCAACCGGTGCCTGATGAAGAAGAAGGTGCAGACATCTGCTTTGAATGGATTTTTCCGCCTCGTTAATACGATTTTCATGTTCTCTTGCGATATCAAGCAAATCTTCGCCGTCAACAATCATCTTCATTGTATTTTTGATTGCCTGTTCAACAAGACCGCCCATTTCAATAAGGCTGTCGTTAAGCTGTGTAAGCTCTTTATCAAAATATTCTCTCATTAGCCAAACCTTCCCGTAATGTATTCTTCGGTACGCTTATCCTGCGGATTTGAGAAAATTGCGTCGGTTGAATTACATTCAACCATTTCACCGAGTAAAAAGAACGCTGTTTCATCTGAAATACGCAAAGCCTGCTGCATATTATGTGTTACCATAACGATTGTATAATCGTTTTTCAGTTTAAGGCAAAGCTCCTCAATTTTACCCGTTGAAATAGGATCAAGTGCAGAGGTTGCCTCGTCCATAAGCAGAACTTCGGGTTTTACGGCAAGTGCTCTTGCAATACAAAGTCTTTGTTGCTGACCGCCCGAAAGACCGAGAGCGCTCTTTTTGAGTCTGTCTTTAAGCTCATCCCAGATTGCGGCGTCACGCAAAGATTCTTCAACAATCCTGTCAAGTTCTTTCTTGCTTTTGATTCCGTGTGTGCGAGGACCGAAAGCGATGTTATCGTAAATGCTCATCGGGAACGGATTGGCTTTCTGGAACACCATACCAACCCTTTTGCGGAGGATATTTACATCCATATCCCCGTAAATATCCTCGTTGTCAAGGCGAATGTCACCTGTTATCTTACAACCCTCAACAAGGTCGTTCATTCGGTTGAGCGACTTTAAAAGAGTTGACTTACCGCAGCCTGACGGACCGATGAAGGCTGTGATTCTGTTTTTCTTCATACGGATATTTACATCCTTTAACGCATGAAATTTTCCGTAGTAAAGATTCATGTTTTCTATGGTAAATTTATCCATTGTAAAATAATTATCCTTTCCTGTTACTTCTTGTTGTTTCCGAGTTTCTTTGCAACAAATGCCGAGAGTGTATTGATTGCAAAAACAAGTACAAGAAGTACAACTGCGGTACCCCATGCCTGATCTGTATGAAGTCCTTCGTTGGTAAGTACATACATATGAACGGCAAGTGACCGTCCCGAATTGAGAGGACCTGCCGCATAGCCTGTTGCCGAACCGTAAGTATAAATAAGTGCGGCTGTTTCGCCAACTATTCTGCCGACAGCAAGAATGATTCCGGCAAGAATACCGGGCATCGCACTCGGAAGAATAATTCTCATAATTGTTCTGAGCTTGCCCGAACCGAGTCCGTAACTACCCTCACGGTATGAATCGGGAACTGTGAGAAGTGCCTCCTCGGTTGTACGCATAATTGTGGGAAGCACCATAATTGCAAGCGTAAATGCACCGGCAAGAAGTGAATAACCCCAGTTAAGAGCATACACAAAGAAAAGCATACCGAAAAGACCGTAAACAATTGACGGAATACCGGCAAGGGTTTCTGCCATTGTTCTGATTACCTTAACAAGCTTGTTGCCGCGCTTTGCATACTCGGCAAGATAGATTGCCGCTCCCACACCGAACGGTACGGAAATTATAAGGGTTACAAGCGTAAGAACAATTGTGTTGATAATTGACGGCATACACGATACATTGTCGCTGTTGTACTCAAGAGAGAACAGCTCTGGAGTAAGATTCGGAACACCTCGCACAAGAACATAGGCAATGATAAATATGAGAGCCGCCGCAGAAAATGCCGCCGCAAGACCTACAAGAATGAGCAGTACAAGTGAAAGGGGCTTTCTTTTGTAAGCTTTCATTCTCTGTTTAAACGATACCTTGTTGATTGCCTTAATCTGTGACACATCAACCAAAGCGGCATCGTTTTTTATATTATCGCTGTTAGCCACGCTTTTCACTCCTACTCTTTATAGCCTGCATTGAAAGTGTGATGAGCAGAACAAATACGAACAGAACAACACCCGTTGCAATAAGTGCCTGACGGTGCAAGCCTGTTGAATAACCCATTTCAAGAACAATGTTTGCGGTCAGGGTACGAAGTCCGTCCGTAACGCTGTGCGGAATCTGAACCTGATTGCCTGCAATGAGTACAACTGCCATTGTTTCGCCCAACGCTCTGCCTATGCCGAGAACAACTCCTGCAAGAACGCCTGATTTTGATGCCGGAAGGATTGTCTTGAACACACTTCTTTCCTTTGTTGCACCAAGTGCCAGAGCACCTTCGTAGTAGCTTTCGGGAACTGCCTTGATTGCCGACTCTGACACACCGATGATTGTCGGAAGAATCATAACTCCGAGTACGATTGACGCCGCAAGCCAGCTTGAACCGTTACCGCCGAAGTTATCACGGATGAACGGTACAACAACCATAAGACCGAAGAAGCCGTAAACAATTGACGGGATGCCTGCCAAAAGCTCTGTTGCCGGTTTAAGCACCTTGTAGAGCGGTGCAGGACAAAATCTTGCAAGAAATACTGCTGTGAGAATTCCTATCGGAACACCGATTATGATTGCTCCCGCAGTAACATATATGCTTGCGATAATCATATCAAAAATTCCATATGATGCAGGCACATTCGTAGGCGCCCATTTCTGTCCGCCTACGAAATCAAAGAAGCCTATTTCTGCCATTGCAGGAACACCGTTACAGAATAAGAATATACAGATTATGACAACCGCCGCTATACTTGTTACAGCTGTGAGGAAGAAAACCCCCTGCATTGCCTTTTCACGAAATCTGTTTAATCTCATTTAATTATGTCACTCCAAACAGTTGTTTCACCTGTGTAAATTGATTTTACCTGATCAAGTGTGAGGTCATCACATGTGTTTGCATTGTTTACGATTACTGCGATACCGTCTTTTGCGATTGTTTCAACCTTGAGTGCGCTCTTTTCCTCATCTTTAAGGTCACGGGACGCCATACCGATATCACATGTACCGCCCATAGCTGACTGCATACCTGCCGATGAGTCGGATGTCTGGATTTCAACCTTAGCGTTTGTGTTTACCTTCTGATAAGCCTCGGCAAGCTTTTCCATTACAGGTGATACCGAAGATGAACCTGCTACGCTGATTTTGCCTGACGGCTTCTTACCGCTGTATGCGGCATTTTCCGAAACAGTTACATAACCGTTGTCCGAAACAATCTTCTGACCGTCTGAGCTCATTATGTAATCGACAAAATCCTGAGCAACATCGCTGAGTTCGCCCTTGTAAGCAATGTTGAACGGACGGCTTACTGCATAGTCGCCTGACTTTACATTATCGGCTGTTGCCTCAACGCCGCCGATTTTAAGAGCCTTTACCGTATCGTTGAGTGAACCGAGTGAAATGTAACCGATTGCCGCCTCGTTATCCTTTACATTTGTGATAACAGCCTCTGTACTGTTGATTGTTACAGCCGAAGTAGTTGTGTTGTCTGTCTTGTTGTCGCCGTCCTTAACAAGAACGCCTGTAAGCTCTGTGAATGCATCTCTTGTACCTGAACCTTCTTCTCTTGTTACAACGGAGATTGTTTTTGATGCGTCAAACTTTGCGGCATCCGAACCTGCGTCGGATGAACCGTTTGATGAAGAATTTGCACCGCCGCAGCCTGCAAATGCAGAAACTGCAAGAACACCGAATAATGCTGTTGCCGTAATTTTTTTAGTCATAGATTTCATTTGAATTTTCTCCTTAAATTCATATCATTTGTGTACCTCTTTCGTACAACATCAGTCTATGACTGTTTTGTAAAATACGCTGTTTGTCAATTGTAAAAAGAGTGTAAATAAAAATATAGGTTTTGTATGCTGAAATAAATTTTTACAAATTTGCGTGACAAAGCCTTTTATTTGTGGTACAATATTACAGAAGTATGCAGGATGTAAAATAATTCCTGCAAATTTTCAAAGTGAGATTACATTCTGTTTACAGAGAAATATCATTCCAAGGAGGTCATTTTAGTGGCTGAAAACAAAATCCCATACAAAATATACCTTGACGAAAGCGAAATCCCGACACAATGGTACAATGTTCGTGCAGATATGAAGAACAAGCCTGCACCGCTTTTAAACCCGGCAACTCTCAAGCCTATGACACACGCAGACCTTGCTCCCGTGTTCTGTGATGAGCTTATTGATCAGGAGCTTGACGATACAGACGCATACATTGACATTCCGGAAGAAATTCAGAACTTCTATAAAATGTACCGTCCATCTCCGCTTATAAGAGCATATTTTCTTGAAAAGGCTCTTGACACTCCCGCAAAGATTTACTACAAATTCGAGGGCAACAACACAAGCGGAAGCCACAAGCTCAACAGCGCAATTGCTCAGGCTTACTACGCTAAAAAGCAGGGACTTAAAGGTGTTACAACCGAAACAGGCGCAGGTCAGTGGGGTACTGCCCTTTCAATGGCTTGTTCATATTTCAGCCTTGACTGCAAGGTATTTATGGTAAAGGTTTCATACGAGCAAAAGCCTTTCAGAAGAGAGGTTATGAGAACCTACGGTGCAAGCGTTACTCCGTCACCGTCAACAACAACAGAAGTCGGCAGAAAGATTCTTGAGGCTCACCCCGGTACAACAGGAAGCCTTGGCTGTGCTATTTCTGAGGCTGTTGAGGTTGCAACTCATACAGACGGCTACCGTTATGTACTCGGAAGTGTGCTTAATCAGGTACTTCTTCATCAGTCCGTTATCGGTCTTGAAGCAAAAGCCGCTCTCGAAAAGTACGATGTAAAGCCTGACATTATCATCGGCTGTGCAGGCGGCGGTTCAAACCTCGGCGGTCTTATCTCTCCGTTTATGGGTGAAAAACTCCGTGGCGAAAATGACTACAAGTTTATCGCTGTTGAGCCGGCATCATGCCCAAGCTTTACAAGAGGTAAGTTTGCGTATGACTTCTGCGACACAGGTATGATTTGTCCTCTCGCAAAGATGTACACACTCGGCAGCGGATTTATTCCGTCAGCCAACCACGCAGGCGGACTTCGTTTCCACGGTATGAGTTCAACACTTTCTCAGCTTTACCATGACGGTCTTATGGAGGCAAGAGCAGTTGAGCAAACAAGCGTATTTGCAGCAGCAGAGCAGTTTGCAAGAGTTGAAGGTATTCTTCCTGCTCCCGAAAGCAGTCACGCAATCAGAGTTGCAATTGACGAGGCTCTCAAGTGCAAGGAAACAGGCGAAGAAAAGACAATTCTCTTCGGTCTTACAGGTACAGGCTACTTTGATATGGTTGCTTATCAGAAGTATAATGACGGCGAAATGAGCGACTACATTCCGACAGACGCCGACCTCCAGCAGGGCTTTGACGGCTTGCCAAAGGTAGATTAAGGGCGAGTACCTCGCACTCCGTTCGTGAAGACAGTTTGTTATATTCAAACTTTTGTCACCCGAGCGTAGCTTGGTTGTCAATTTACGAACTAACACTATATTAATATTTATCGGCATATAAAAAAAGAAAAGAGGTCAGTAATCGCTGACCTCTTTGTTATAGGAGATGATTTTTTGAAAACACCTGTTCTTGAAAGTGAACGAGTCATTTTACGCCCATTAACCGTTAACGATGCTAAAACGGCATTTAACAACTGGACAAGTGATAATCGAGTTACAAAGTATATGCGGTATAATTCTCACAAAAGCCTTGATGATACAATTGAATGGCTTAAAATGGTTGAAAATGCAGAAAATTCTGACAAGCAATACGATTGGGGATTTATTGACAAAAAAACGGGTACTCTTTTCGGCAGTGGCGGTCTTGTATGGAATGATGATGAACAGATGTACGAAATCGGTTACAACTGTATGTTTGATTATTGGCACAAAGGTTTTACAACTGAAATAGCCGCAGTAATTCTTAATTTTGCAAAGAACGCTTTAAAGCAAACAAAGATTTACGGTTGCCACGCTGTTGAGAATGTAAACTCGGGAAAAGTTATGATTAAAAATGGATTTGTACCTACCGGATATACTACCGTAACAAACTTTGACGGCACAACTAAAAAGGCACGAACCTACATTTTAAACTTTTAACTATTATACGCAATGAGTGCAATTTTTGATGCACAGTTTTCTTCATTTAAATAACAAGTCAGTGCGTTTTATTCGTTTTGGTTTTGCAACCAAAACGATTGGCGAACACTGTTCGCCGCTACATTTAAGGAATTACTTTGCAATATTCATAAAGCCAAACAAAAACGGTTGGATTACTTTTTTCGTAAATCCAACCGTTAATTTTTTATTTGGTAATCTAAAATCCGAACTTATTCTCTGCCGGCACGAACACTTGCGGAGGCAAGTATATACACAAAACCGAGGAGAATATCGGTTGCTATGTCGAACACATCAATCACAAAAACGACCTGTCCGTTGACAACATTAAATATGATGTTAAGCACTCCGATAAGCACAAGCACTACTGCGAGTTTGCCCGAAGTTTTCAACATTTTTTGCATATCGGGCGGTGATGTCTTTTTTGAAACGGCTCTCAGTCCCATTGAACCTACTGCGAGCTTCAGCACCATTGAAACGGTAACAGTCACGATTAGCAGATAGTCGAATACCGATGCCGATCCGCCGTCAAATGACGGGATAATCGTATTAACCAGCTTGTATGCAACCAAAATTCCCGAAAATATAACTCCGAGAAACATTACAACTGCCGTTACTTTGATTTTTTCTTTCATAAGACATACCCCCCCGTGAAGACTTAAGTTATCAGCCGATAAGTTCCTTGATTTTCGACTCTGCAAGAGCAGGATCTGCCTTACCTCTGCTGTTCTTCATAACATTTCCGACAAGCGACTTAATTGCCTTTTCCTTGCCGTTCTTATAGTCCTCAACAGCCTTTGGATTACCCTCAACAGCCTGCTTGCACAAATCGTTGAGTGCGTTTTCGTCAAGACCGCCCATATCGCTTTCGCTGATAAATTCAAGAGCACCCTTGCCGCTGTCAAGCATTTTTTCAAGTGTTGCCTTCGCAAGGTTGTTGCGGATTTTACCGCTGTCAAGAAGTTTTACAAGCTCGTTAAGCTGTTCGGGAGTAACCGCAACATCAAAGATTTCCTTGTCAGCCTCGGTTTCTGTTCTGCGGAAAATCTGACCGATAATGAAGTTTGAAACTGTCTTTGGTGACTTAACGCCCTCGCAAGCCTTGTCAAAATACTCGCTGATTTTGCGGTACTTTGTAAGAAGCTGTGCATCCTTTTCGGGAATTGCAAGTTCGTCAATATATCTTCTGCACTTGTCGGCAGGAAGCTCAGGCATTGCAGCCTTGATTTCTTCAACAACATCTTTCGGGACATGGATAGTAACAAGGTCGGGATCACGAAAATAACGGTAATCGTGAGCGTCCTCTTTACTTCTCATTGAAGATGTTGTGTTGGTTGCATCGTCATAACGGAGGGTTTCCTGAACAACACTTCCGCCGTTTTCAATAAGGTCAACCTGTCTTTCAAACTCATACTCCATAGCCTTTGCTATGTTGTTGATTGAGTTCATATTTTTAATTTCGGTTCTTGTACCAAGCTTTTCGCTGCCCTTTGGACGAACCGAAATGTTTACATCGCAACGCATTGAGCCTTCCTGCATTTTACAGTCGGAAATTCCGATGTAACGCATAACCTGCTGAAGCTTTTCAACATACTCTCTTGCCTCGTCAATTGAACGAATGTCAGGCTCTGAAACGATTTCGATAAGAGGAACACCGCCACGGTTATAGTCAACATATGTGTCGCCGTGCTGATGAATGAGCTTTCCTGCGTCCTCTTCGATGTGAATGTGGTGCAAACGGATTTTTCTGCCGTTTGAAAGCTCAACATAACCGCCTATAATGAGCGGAGCATAAAGCTGGCTGATCTGATAAGCCTTTGAAAGGTCGGGATAGCAGTAGTTCTTTCTGTCCATTTTTGAAATCTCTGCGATTTCACCGTGAACTGCAAGACCTGCACGGATTGCATAGCGAACTACCTCACGGTTAAGCTTTGGAAGTGTTCCCGGCAGACCGATACACACGGGACAGCAATGGCTGTTTGGCGCACCGCCGAATTTTGTAGTACAGCCGCAGAAGATTTTTGTCTTTGTGGCAAGCTCAATATGGGTTTCAAAACCCGCAACTAATTCGTAACTCACAGCTTAACACCCCACTTTGTATCCTTAAAGTTTTCAGCAGCAGACTGCTGATATTTGTATGCCGCATTAAGAATTTCAGCCTCGCCAAAGCTTTTGCCGATAAGCTGCATACCGATAGGCATACCCTTTGCGTTAAATCCGCACGGAACCGAAACACCGGGCAATCCTGCAATATTGACAGGTACGGTACAGATATCCGTAAGATAGGTTTCAATCGGATCTGAAACAGCATGTCCCTTTTCAAATGCTGTCATAGGAACAGTAGGCGCAAGGATTACATCGCACTTTTCAAATGCGTTATTGAATGCCTTAACGATAGTGCCACGAAGATTCTGAGCCTTTTTGTAATAAGCGTCATAGTAACCTGCGGAAAGCACATAGGTACCGAGGAGGATTCTGCGTTTAACCTCTTCGCCGAATCCCTCCGAACGGGTACGACAGACCATATCGTGAGTGCCGTTGTAATGCTCGGTTTTGTAACCGAAACGGATACCGTCATATCTGCCGAGGTTTGAAGATGCCTCGGCACAGGCGATGATATAGTAAACAGGAAGGGCAAATTTGAGTTCTGGCAGGTCAAAGTAAACAATCTCTGCGCCCATTGACTTGTAGATATCGGCAGCCTTTAAGACAGCCTCTTTTACATCGTCACGGACACCCTCAAGATATTCCTTTGCAATACCGATTTTCATACCCTTGATGTCATTGTTGAGTTTTGAATAAGTGTCACCGACAAAGCCCTTTGAGGTTGAATCTTTTTCATCTCTCTTTGAAATTGCGTCAAAAACAATTGCAGCGTCCTCAACAGACTTTGTAATCGGTCCAATCTGGTCAAGTGAACTTGCGTATGCGATAAGTCCGTAACGGGAAACCGCACCGTAAGTAGGTTTAAGACCTACAATACCGCAGAATGATGCCGGCTGACGGATTGATCCGCCTGTATCGGAGCCAAGACCGTAAGCGGCAATGTTTGCGCCTACCGCACTTGCAACACCGCCTGATGAACCGCCTGAAACATAGTTTGAATCAAACGGATTCATTGCACCGCCAAAGTATGATGTTTCGCATGAAGAGCCCATTGCGAACTCGTCCATATTCGTCTTGCCGAGCATAACTGCGTTTTCGCCTGCAAGAGTTTCCCAAACGGTTGCGTTATAAATCGGCTTATAGCCTGTGAGAATTTTTGAACAACAGGTTGTTTCAATTCCCTTTGTTGAAATATTGTCCTTGAGCGTCATCGGAACACCCTCGAGCATACCGATTTCTTCACCGGAGGCAATTTTTCTGTCAACAGCCTCGGCAGTTTTCAGAGCCTCCTCGCCTGTTACATTAACATATGCGTTAAGCTCGCCGTCAGCCTTTTCAATTTCATCAAGATAGCTTTTTGTAAGCTCGGTACATAAACACTCTTTTGACACAAGCATTTCATGAATTTTTTCAATAGAACCCATTTTTACACCGCCTTACTCTCTGTTTCTTACAAGGAAGTGATCCTCTGCCTGCTCGGGAGCATTTGAAAGAATTTCCTTTGTATCGTAGGACTCAACAACCTCATCCTCACGAAAAACATTTGACAGATTGTTAATATCGTCAAACTCCTCGCCGTCTGTCGGAGCATTATTGATTGTGTCGGCAAAATCTATGATTTCCTGCATTGACTTTGTAAGGCCGTCAAGCTCCTCTTCGGGAACAAAAAGCTTTGAAAGCAACGCAATGTTTTCAACATCTTCTCTTGTTACCATAAAAACCGTCCTTTTTAAAGAAAATAGGGCAAGTCATATAATATATAACTCGCCCTTTGAGTTTGAATATATGACTGCAAATGCAGTTTTTATCTTAATTTAATATGAACCTCACGGAGCTGCTGTTCTGTTACCTCACCCGGTGAACCGAGGAGAAGATCCTGAGCATTGGAGTTCATCGGGAATGCAATAACCTCTCTGATGTTCTCTTCCTCTGTAAGGAGCATAATCATACGGTCAACACCCGGAGCCATACCTGCGTGCGGCGGAGCACCGTACTGGAACGCATTGTAGAGTGCAGAGAACTTAGCCTTGAGGTCATCCTCGCTGTAGCCTGCAAGCTCGAACGCTTTCTTCATAATTTCAATATCGTGGTTACGAACAGCGCCTGATGAAAGCTCTACACCGTTGCAAACGATATCGTACTGATAAGCAAGAACCTCTTCGGGATCCTTGTTAAGAAGGCTGTCAAGACCGCCCTGCGGCATTGAGAAAGGATTGTGTGTGAAGATAATTTTATTTGTTTCTTCATCTCTCTCAAACATCGGGAAGTCAACGATAAAGCACATTTCAAAACGGCTTGTATCGATAAGGTCAAGACGCTTTGCAACCTCTGTTCTGATCTGACCCGCAAGCTTTGGAGCTTCCTGAGCAGTATCGGCGATAAAGTAGATTACATCGCCTGCTTTTGAACCGTTACGGCTGATAAGTTCTTCACGGTCGCCATCTTTAAGGAACTTGTCAATCGGACCGTCAAATGTGAGGTCATCTCTAACCTTAACATAGCCAAGGCCCTTCATGCCGATTGAAAGAGCGAACTCCTCCATCTTCTTGAACCACTTTTTTGACTGACCTGCGGCATTCGGAACATTGATTGAACGAACTGTCTTTTTGCGGAACGGAGCAAAGTCTGTTTCCTCAAACATATCGCTGATTTCAACAATTACGAGCGGATTGCGGAGGTCAGGCTTGTCTGTACCGTACTTGAGCATACTCTCGGCATACGGAATACGGGCAAACGGAGGCTTTGAAACCTCTTTATTTGAAAACTTCTTGAATGTTTCGTAAAGAACCTCTTCAGCAACAGCAAATACATCTTCCTGTGTTGCAAAAGCCATTTCAAAATCAAGCTGATAGAACTCACCCGGTGAACGGTCTGCACGGGCGTCCTCATCACGGAAGCAAGGTGCAATCTGGAAATATCTGTCAAAGCCTGACACCATAAGGAGCTGTTTAAAAATCTGAGGAGCCTGTGGGAGAGCATAGAATCTGCCCTTGTGCTTTCTGCTCGGGATAAGGTAGTCACGAGCGCCCTCCGGAGATGAAGTTGAAAGGATAGGAGTCTGAATCTCCGTAAAGCCCATTTCGTTCATCTTATTGCGCAGAAATGTGATAATCTGCGAACGAATCATAATATTATTGTGAACCTTCGGGTTACGGAGGTCAAGAAAACGATATTTAAGTCTTACTTCTTCATTGGTATTTGTAGAGGTTGCAACCTCAAACGGAAGAACATTCTTACACTTACCGAGAACCTTGATGTCCTCCGTGTGAACTTCAACAAAACCTGTTGCAATCTTCTTGTTGATTGTTTCTTCGTCACGCTTAACAACAGTACCGCTGAGAGTTACTGTACATTCCTTGTTGATATCTTTAAGGAGTTCATCGTTGTGAACAACAACCTGAAGCACACCGTACTGATCACGGATATCAAGGAACATTACACCGCCGTGGTCACGGATATTTTCAACCCAGCCCGCAACTCTGACCTGCTGTCCGATATTTTCTTCTCTTAACTCACCGCAGGTGACTGTGCGGTATTCATTAGCTTTTATCATTACTGTAACTATCCTTTCACAGATATTTTGCCTGTCAGCCTATTTATTTAGCCTATTCTTCTGTATTATAACACAATTGCTGTATTCAATCAATATTTTACAAAAGATTTTTTAAGCATACGGCAAAATATTCCGTTATTCAACGCTTTTAAGACTTTCAACCATATTAACGGCTTTAATCTTAAAGCTCATAACCGCATTTACAAGAATTGAAAACAGGAATGTCAGCCCTGCCGCATAGAGGTATGAAGTGAAATAAATATCTCTTCCAAACATAACGTTGTCAACCTCAACCGTCTGAATGATAAAGCCTGTCAAAAGGTTTCCGAGAAACAGACCTACGATAATTCCGAGAATAGTCAAAATTATGTTCTCTTTGTAAATGAACGATGAAGTTTCACGGTTATAGAATCCGAGAACCTTAAAGGTTGCAATTTCACGGACACGCTCGGCAATGTTGATATTTGTAAGGTTGTAGAGTACAACAAAGGCAAGTGCCGCTGCGCAGATTATCATAACCGTAACAACCAAATCAAGAGAGTTGAGCATATTTCTAAATTCGTTCAAACTTGATGCAATGTAGCTTACCGCCGCAATTTTATCATCGGATAAAACCTGTGAGCCAAACTCGTCACAGGCAGAATCCGAGGCATCTTTGAGCGCGACATCAGCCATATTATAGGTACAGTCCTTACCGAACAAGCTATTATAGACATCGGGCGTCATGTAGACAAAATTGTAAAGGTACTGTTCAAAAATTCCGCTGACCTTGACCTCTGCCTTTTTGCCGTCAACATTCAGTGTGATTTTGTCGCCCGTTTTTATTCCAAGCTCACTGCACATTTTTTCGCTGAGCATTACTCCGCTGTCCGAAAGCTTGAGTTCTTCTTTGCCCTTTCTTGTATGCAGAGAAACAATTTCGTCAAACTTTTCGGGATTCTGCGGTACAACAAGATTTGTGTCGCTGTCCTTAACCTTACTGCCGTGTGTTACCGTACATTCCTGCTGTGAAACAAGCATTGAGTGTTTAACATTGCTGTTTTTATCAAGTGTATCTGTCAAAAACGAAAGATTGTCGGCACTTCCGCTGTCTTTCGGAACAACAACGGCATCGTATTTATAGATTGTTTCAAACTGATCGTGTGTCATCGGTTCAAAGCTGTTGAGCAAACCGAATGCGGCAACAATCAGAGCCGTACAGCCTGCCACACCGATAACAGTCATACAAAGTCTTACCTTGTATCTGAACAGATTTCTTGCGGTCAGCTTTGAATTAAAGCTCATATGTGACCACAACGGTTTTATGCGTTCAAGCAAAATTCTCTTGCCCGCCTTTGGTGCTTTCGGCCGCATAACAGCCGCAGGCTTTTCGTGCAGAGATTTTGCACACACTACAACAGACACGACAACCGTGCAGACAACTGCGGCAACAACTCCGAAAATTATGCTTGTATAGTCGGGTATCAGCGTTATATCGCCGATGTAGTACATAATTTTGTAAGCATCATAAATTACAAACGGCAAGGTGAAAATGCCGATTAAAATACCGATTACACTTCCGATAACAGCCGCAAGCAACGAGTAGATTACAAACTTCATTACAATGCTTGTGTTGCTGTAGCCGAGTGCTTTCAGCGTTCCGATTTCGGTACGCTTTTCCTCAATAAGTCTTGTCATTGTGGTTACGCAGACAAGCACCGCTACGAGCAGGAAGAATACGGGAAATACCGTTGCAACAGCGCCGAGTCTGTCTGCATTTGACGAAAATGTTGAGTAACCCGGGTTGTCGCTTCTGTCAAAAACATACCACTTTGGTTCTGTAAGGGAATTAATTTCTTCCTCTGCGTCTTTGATTTTATCCTCTGCCTTTTTGAATTCTTCATCGGCTTTTTTAACACCGTCATCGTATTCTGTCTGTGCATCGGAGAGTTTTTTCTCGCCGTTTTTCTTTTCCTCGGCAAGCTTTGCAACACCGCTGTCATACTCGCTCTGAGCGTCATTCAGCTTGCTTTCTGCCGAATCAAGCTGTGCCTGACCGTCTGCCGACTGTTGTGCAAGTTCTGCTTTTGCGGCATCAAGCTGTGTCCTTCCGCTTGAAATCTGTGAATATGCGTAGTCAAGCTGAGCCTGTCCCTCACTCTTTTTCTGTTCAAAAAGTGCCTTACTTTCGGAAAGTCGGCTTTCGCTTTCTTCAAGCTGTGCCTTTGCGGAATCGTATGTTGCGTTGAGTTCGTCAAGCGTCTGCTGAGCCTGTTCAAGCTGTGCGTTCAAAACAGCAAGCGTTTCTTCATCGGTTGTCTGACTGATTTGATACTGCAAAGCCGAAACAGCGTCCTCAGCCTGACTTATTCCTGCCAAAAGCTGTGGTTCCTGTTCGGTTTGAAATGTATCCTTTGCCGACTGCAACTGATATTCCGCATTTTCTATTTCAGCCTGTGATTTTGAAATTTCTTTATCAAATTCTGCTTTTGAAGAATTATATTGTTTTTCGGCAGAATTAAGCTGACTTTCCTTTTCGGCAATCTGAGCCTGTGCATCGGCAATTTTTGTGTTGTATTTATTGCGTGAATTTTCAAGCTGTGTCCTGCCGTCCTCAATCTGCTGTTTTGCCGAATCAAGTTTTTTCTGTGCATCATCGGTCTTGGTTTTCAGCTCTTTTTTGCCGTCATCAATCGCCGTCTTTGCATCGGCAAGCTTCTTTTCGGTTTTTTCTTTATTGTCCGAATACTCCTGTTTTGCATCTGCAAGGTCGCTCTTAGCCTTGTCGATAACCTCAACCGTAAAGCTGTTGCTCCTGTTCTCTCCCACCTTTTCAAAATCGGCGGTCTTAGCCTCTATGGCATTATCATAATCGTCCGTATATGCCAAGAATTTATCCGAAATATCGGTTTTTACATAAAGCTCCGTGTAGCGTTCAAAGGCGAAATCTTCGGGGCAAATGTAGAAATAATCCGAGATTTTTCCGTTACCGACCGTCGTAGTTCCTCGCTGATATGCTATGTAAAGAGGTGACTGCACAAGACCGACCACCGTGTATTCAAGGGTTTTAAGTTCGGTTGAAGTATCAGTATCGCCCGTCTGTTTTGCAAATCTGATTTTGTCGCCGATTTTATAACCCTCTGCCGTGAACGAGCTTGAATCGGCTGCAATTTCACCCGACTTTTCGGGAAGTCTGCCTTCCGTCAAAACAAGCTTGTTCTGAACGGAATTATCACCGTATTTTTCGGGAAGCGCAATGACTCTCATAGTCCTGCCGCCGCTGTCGGCATCGGTCTGAACATCGCAGAAATATGACGGCATAACAGATGTTACTCCGTCCGTATTTTTTACCGCCTTTATGTCGTCCTCATCAAATCCGACCGTTGACACAAGTCGGTAATCCATAAGCTCCTGCTTGTCCGTGTAGGTTCTTGCAAGATTGTACATTGACGGAACCGTTGCCTTTATTCCGGCAAAAAATCCCACTCCGAGGGCGATAATCGCCATAATTGAGATGAATCTTGCTTTTGTATTTTTAATTTCTCTGAATGTGTTTTTTATCAAGGATTTAGTCATTGTGACACCTCCTTTTCATTTTTTACCACTCAATTTCTTCAACATTTTTCGGATTTTCATTGTAAATATCTTCAACAATTTTTCCGCTTTTCATTCTTATAATGTGATCCGCCATCGGCGTTATTGCTCCGTTGTGAGTGATAAGAACAACGGTCATTTTGTCTTTACGGCAGGTTTCCTGCAACAATTTCAGAATCTGTCTGCCCGTGTTGTAGTCAAGCGCACCTGTCGGTTCGTCACAAAGCAAAAGCTTCGGTCTTTTGGCAAGTGCTCTTGCGATTGAAACTCTCTGCTGTTCACCGCCCGAAAGCTGTGCGGGGAAGTTGTTTGCCCTTTCAAGCAAGCCCACGCTGTCAAGAGCAGTTTCGCTGTCAAGAGGATTACTGCAAATCTGAGCGGCAAGCTCAACATTTTCCTTTGCCGTAAGGTTATGAACAAGGTTGTAAAACTGGAACACAAAGCCTATGTCGTGCCGTCTGTACTCAATAAGCTGTTTGTCCTTAAATTTGCTTATATCCTTTCCGCCGACAATGATTTCGCCCTCGGAACAGCTGTCCATTCCGCCGAGAATATTCAGAACGGTTGTTTTGCCTGCACCGGACGCACCGACTACAATTGCAAACTCGCCCTCCTCAACCTTGAACGAAATGCCGTCAACCGCATTGATGACAATCTCACCCGTTTTGTATCTTTTGTAAACATTATTAAATTCTACAAGGCTCATAAAATCACCCTTTTCATATGTTTCTTACAGAAAAAATCACTGTGCTTTGCATACTAATTATACCAAATTAACACCGCAATATCAACAGAAATCTTACCATATTCGTCATCTGTATGTACAATATTTTGAAATTATACATATAAAAACAGCAGAGGTCACACTAGACCTCCGCTGCAAAAAATTATTCATATATATGATTACAGACCTCGTTGATTTTATCACGGAGCTTTAAGAAATCGTCAAAAGCGTCGGGCTTTCTGCGTGGATCACGCAAAATTGCCGCAGGATGAAGCATTGCCATCATAAGCACACCGTTTTTCTCAATCCACTGACCGTGTTCCTTTGTGATTTTGATATCCGATTTAATAAGCCTTGCCGCCGCAATTCTGCCGAGACAGACAATAATTTTCGGCTTGATCATTCTCACCTGTGTTCTGAGCCACTCAATGCACATTTCCTGTTCTTCGGGCTTTGGATCACGGTTCTTCGGCGGACGGCACTTTACCATATTGGCAATGTAAATATTCTTGTTTCTGTCAAGGTCAACAGCCGCAAGCATTTTGTCAAGCAGTTTGCCTGCTCTGCCGACAAACGGTTCGCCTTGAAGATCCTCGTTTTCGCCCGGACCTTCACCGATGAACATAACCTCTGCATTTTCGTTGCCGACGCCCACAACAACATTTGTGCGAGTTTCGCAGAGTTCACACCTGTGACAGTTTTCACAAGCTGATTTTAATTCTTCCCAGGTATTATACATAATTTTCTCTCCCAAAATAAAGATTTAAATTTATCAAAAATGTTGAAATTCCAAGAATAAAGTAGTAAAATAAACACGAAGCCGTACGGCGAATTCTAATTGAATGGTGGTACACAAAATGAAAGTAATGGTTGAAACATCAGCGCATCATGTTCATGTTACCAAAGAAACTCTTGAGGCTCTCTTTGGCAAGGGCGCAACTCTTACAAACAAAAAGAATCTTTCACAGCCAGGACAGTTTGCCTGTGTTGAAAAGGTAACTGTTGTAGGTCCGAAAAGTGAAATGAAAATGTCAATTCTCGGTCCTGAAAGAAGTGCAGATCAGGTTGAAATCTCTCTTACAGACGCTCGTAAGCTCGGCATTGCCGCTCCTGTCAGAGAATCAGGCGATATTGCAGGCACACCCGGTTGCAAACTTGTCGGTCCCGAGGGCGAAGTTGAAATCGAATGCGGTGTAATTGCCGCTAAAAGACACATTCACCTTGATCCGAAAACTGCCGAGGAGTTTGGTCTTAAAGACAAACAGCTCGTTTCGGTTAAGGTTGGCGAAAATACAGGCAGAGCAACAACATTCGGTGATGTTGTAATCAGAGTAAACGCAAACTACGCTCCTGCAATGCACATTGATACAGACGAATCAAATGCCGCAGGTCTTGGCGGTACGGTTGACGGCGAAATCATCGCATAATTTCGATTTAAACCAAATCACATTTTTGGGACAGTCTTAAAGGCTGTCCCTTTTGTTTTGCCAAAATAAGGTCAGTTGGGACAAAAGCTGAGATGTCTGTTCAGAAGATTTGTCAAATCATTTATTTCGTTCACAGAAAGCTTCCTGAGATCAACCAACAATAAATGGTTTGAGCGATGGAGAATGTAGATATAATTTTTATAATTGCCCCAAAGATAAAACATATTCCATTGGTTCATTCCTTTTACCCACGGTGAAATTATCTGAATACCATCTTCAAAAAACATATATTCTCTAACCCCCTGTTTTTCAGAAGGCTCTGCTTTGCTTGACCTTATATAGAAAATCAATTCATGTATTTTTCTTGCAAATATTGCTAACAAAATATCCAGAGCTACAAAAATAAATGTCATGAAATCAATTGAACCACCATTCATTGGGGGGTCAAAAATCGTTTGAAGTACAGTAATTACTGCGATAAGTAAAAGAGATATTCTAATAATTAATCTTTTCTTTTTATTTCCCAGACAATCTAATGCAATTTCTTTTATTACTTTATTTTCCTCTTCACCAACATCAATTTTACATTTAATCATTTTGATTTTACCCTTTCATTTCTTCTTTTAATCGGGAAAAGTTGTTCTGCAAAAATATTGCAGGTCCGACAGCATATCCACGGTGCATATTTTTATATCAATTTTGCTGTTCATATTATCAAAGTCTGCTCAAAAATGTGTGGAGAAAATCGGGGAAAATTTCTCGCCACGATTTTTCATTGTGTGCGTTTTCAAAAAGAATGACCTCGTTCATTCTGTCATACGGATAGAAACTTTCTTCCAAAAGTTCGTAGAGCATTTCGGTGCTTTCAAAAATCATCTCTTCAAGCTCGTCACCGTTACCCGTATAGATGTAGAGGTACGGCATATTTTCAATAATTTTTGTCGAAAGATATTTCGCCCAATCCTCTCTTGTGTAACAGAGAAATGCAGGAGAAAACACACCTGCATAGCCGAATTTTTCCGGGTGTTCAAAAGCCGAAAAAAATGACATAAGTCCGCCCGATGAGCTTCCGCAGACGGCAACATTCTGTCTGTCGGTGCATACGGGGAAATTATTTTCAACATACGGAATAACGGTATTCATAAGAAAATTGTCAAAGATTTCGCCCTCGGGTTTGAAATCCTCGCAGAGCATTTCAAGGTGCTGAACCTCACCGATTGATTTTGGTGTAAGCTCGCTGTCACGCCAAGCATTACCGTTGTCAATACCTACGATTACAGCGTTGCCTACACCGCTTTTCTGCTCGTTTTCAACGGCTTTTACAACCTCCCACGAACCGTGCGGAGTTGAATTATCGTCAAAAAGATTCTGTCCGTCAGTCATATATACAACGGGAAGTTTTTCGCCGTCGGAATGTGACGGAACATTAACCCAAACATTTCTGTCACCCTTGTCGGGATACGGAAGTTTTATTGTATGTAACTTTGCGTCAACCATAAAATCACCTGTTTTTTAATTATCCAATAAATATTAAACCATAAAAACGGCTGTGTTGCAACCTAATTTTTTACGGTTGCATAAATACAAAAATTCCCGTAAATAATATCTACAGAGGTGATTTGTTATGACTAACGATATTGAAATGCTCAACTGCGTTTTGCAGAATGCCGAAATGGGCTGTCAGGGAATTACGAGCGTGAGGAAAAGTTTGAAGGACAGCAAGGTTGACGGTGTTTTGTGCGAACATCTTATTAAATACGGAAAGCTGTATCATTGTGCAAATAAAATGTTGCAAAATCGTGGTGCAGAGCCACACAGAGTGAGTAATATGACAAAAGCAATGACACGCTATGCCGCACAAAGGGATTTAAAGCGTGACTCGTCATCTTCGCACATTGCCGAAATGATGATAAAAGGCAACACAATGGGAGTGAATAAAATGTCACGCAAAATCCGAGAATATAACGGCAATGACCCCCATGTCAGCCTCCTCGCCAAAAGAATGTTAGAAACCGAAGAAGAAAACATAAAAGAAATGTCCGCATTTTTGTAAAATCAACAAACCACAAAACAGCCACAAGACAGATAGGTTGCCTTGTGGCTGTTAATATATTAGAGGCTTTGTCAATAAAAGTGTGTAAGTTTTTTTGAAAATCATAAAAATGCCTTAAATCATATGCTCGTTTTCGATACGAGCACCGATTTTTTTGCAGCCAGTTGATTTCTGACCATTGCCTTATTAGAACTCAATCCATTTATCAGACTCATTATCAGAGTTTAAAACTGACATCTTTTTCGCTTGAACCTCACCGGATTCTAAAACATAGTGACCGTTTTTATAACCTGTTTCAACTTTTCTTAGTGCTTCTTCTTGGCTGTTTGCTTCAACTTCAAAATTCTGCACAACAGTTTCTTCTATTGCGATAACATAACTTTTCATCAAATCACCCTCGACTGTTCAATTTTACTCTCATTTTCATACTGTATTACAAGAGCGTCATAATCTATAAACTCAACTATTTTTCTTATGGAATTGTATATTGATGAACTTATAATATCATCAAACTGTCTTTTTCTTTCCTTTGATGCAACGATACAAAATCTTGCTCTAAAATCTTGTAATTCATAAAATTTATTTAACGAATTTTTTATATCAGTTGTATGTTCTACTTCATAAAAGGCACACGGCATTTTTCTTTCATTAAACCATACTGTATCTACAGTTTTAGCTTTTCTAAGTATTTCGGGATAGGTAAATTCGTACATATTATGAACTGTAGCTACCTCACATAACTTTTTCTCTAAAAACAACTTATTCTTATCTTGTGCAGGCACATAAGTTCCCAATTTTCTGATATTGCCGATTTCTGCAATTATACCTTGAAAATATGAATGAGTAAATTCATTTAAGCTCTTTTCGCTTTTATTTTGAATTTTAAACTTTTTATTGACTTCATTTTCATATTCTTTTAACGCCCACAAGCCTGATTGTATTCTAAAAAATTCATCATTTTTTTGAACAATTCTCCTGATTGTTGCGGCGGGTGTTTTTGTTCCCCAATTTGAACAATCGACAAGTTTATTCAACTGTTGAAATGTTGCATAACCACCGTTAGCCCTCATTGCCTCGATAACATAATCCTTTTGTAACATAGAAAATCACCATAGTCATTATTACTGATATACAATAAAATTATATATCAACACTAAAATAAAAGCAATACAAATAAAAAAACACCCGAAAGGAATTTTTTCAAAAACCTTTCGGGTGAAATTTTTATTTAGATAAAGGTTGCACCAATTATGATGCGTTAAGCACAGTCGGACAAATTAAGCCTTAGGACCTGCTTCAACGAGAGCCTTACCAGCTTCGTTGCCTTCGTACTTAGCAAAGTTCTTAACAAAACGGCTTGCAAGATCCTTAGCCTTCTCTTCCCAATCAGCAACATTTGCATATGTGTCACGAGGATCAAGGATACCTGAATCAACACCGGGGAGCTCTGTAGGAACTTCAAAGTTGAAGTGCGGAATTGTCTTTGTAGGAGCCTTTGTGATAGAACCGTCGAGGATAGCGTCGATAATACCGCGAGTATCCTTAATAGAGATACGCTTGCCTGAGCCGTTCCAACCTGTGTTTACGAGGTATGCCTTAGCACCGCTCATTTCCATCTTCTTAACGAGCTCTTCAGCATACTTTGTAGGATGAAGCTCGAGGAATGCCTGACCGAAGCAAGCTGAGAATGTTGGAGTTGGCTCTGTGATGCCACGCTCTGTACCTGCAAGCTTAGCTGTGAAGCCTGAAAGGAAGTAGTACTTTGTCTGCTCAGGTGTGAGGATTGAAACAGGCGGAAGTACGCCGAAAGCATCAGCTGAAAGGAAGATTACATTCTTTGCAGCAGGAGCTGAAGAAACAGGGCGAACAATGTTGTCAATGTGATCAATCGGATATGATACACGAGTGTTCTCTGTTACAGTCTTGTCGTTAAAGTCAATCTTGCCGTCCTTGTCAACAGTAACATTTTCAAGAAGAGCGTCTCTTCTGATAGCGTTGTAGATGTCAGGCTCTGACTCTTTGTCAAGGTTGATAACCTTAGCATAGCAGCCGCCTTCAAAGTTGAATACGCCGTTGTCGTCCCAGCCGTGCTCGTCATCACCGATGAGGAGTCTCTTAGGATCTGTTGAAAGTGTAGTCTTACCTGTACCTGAAAGACCGAAGAAGATAGCTGTGTTCTCGCCGTTCTTGTCTGTGTTAGCTGAGCAGTGCATTGATGCGATGCCCTTGAGCGGGAGGTAGTAGTTCATCATTGAGAACATACCCTTCTTCATCTCACCGCCGTACCATGTGTTGATGATAACCTGCTCACGGCTTGTGATGTTGAATACAACAGCTGTTTCTGAGTTAAGACCGAGCTCCTTGTAGTTTTCAACCTTAGCCTTTGATGCGTTATAAACAACGAAATCAGGCTCAAAGTTTTCAAGCTCTTCAGCTGAAGGAGTGATGAACATATTTGTTACAAAGTGAGCCTGCCAAGCAACCTCAACGATGAAACGAACAGCCATTCTTGTGTCCTTATTAGCACCGCAGAAAGCATCTACAACATAAAGCTTCTTGTTAGAAAGCTCTTTCTTTGCGATTTCCTTAACTGCCTTCCAAGTTTCCTCAGATGCAGGATGGTTGTCGTTCTTGTACTCGTCAGAAGTCCACCAAACAGTGTCCTTTGAGTTCTCGTCCATAACGATGAACTTGTCCTTAGGTGAACGACCTGTGTAAACGCCGGTCTTAACATTAACTGCGCCAAGCTCAGTTTCCTGACCAACTTCATAACCCTCGAGTTCGGGTCTTGTTTCTTCTTTGAAAAGCTCTTCATAAGAAGGATTGTGAACGATTTCAGTGGTACCTGTAATACCGTACTTTGTTAAATCAATCTTTGCCATTTCAGTATCAACCTTTCTATGTTTTCTGAATTCACATAGATAGTGGAATTGCGACAAATACCCCTTGTCAGCGTTAATATCCAACACCCTATGTTCGTTAATAGTTTATCACAAAAGAATCGGCTCGTCAAGCAAAACAGTAATCAAAAGCTGTTAAAACAGACATTGTGATTATATTGTCCATACTCTTTTATTGTAAGATAAAAAATCGAATTTATGCTAAAGCAAAAATAACAAATTTTAACAATAAACGCAAAAAAGTCCGACAGAAATCTGTCGGACTTAAAATGCAAGCTATAAGTAAAATTACTTAAGTTCTACTTCAGCACCGGCCTCTTCGAGCTTAGTCTTGATAGCTTCAGCGTCTTCCTTAGAAACGCCTTCCTTGAGAGCCTTAGGAGCACCGTCAACGAGTGCCTTTGCTTCCTTAAGACCAAGACCTGTTACTTCACGAACAACCTTGATAACAGCAATCTTGTTGCCGCCTGCAGCCTTAAGAACTACATCAAACTCTGTCTGCTCAGCAGCAGCAGCGCCACCGTCAGCAGCAGGACCAGCAACTGCAACTGCAGCAGCAGCTGATACACCAAACTCATCCTCTACAGCGTGAACGAGCTCTGAAAGCTCAAGAACTGTGAGGCCTTTTAATTCTTCAATAATAGCAGTAATTTTCTCTGATGCCATTGTAATTTACCTCCAATATGATAATTAGTAAAATTTTAATTAATTGCAGCCGATTATTCTGCTGCAGGAGCTTCTGCCTCAGCAGGAGCCTCTTCTGCTGCCTCAGCAGCACAAGCTTCAACGCCGCCCTTGTCAACGATAGCCTGTACGGCACGTGCAAAGGATGCGATAGGTGCCTGGAATGCACCAAGAACATTTGCAAGAAGAACTTCTCTTGTTGGGAGCTTTGAAAGGGCAACGATTGTGTCCATATCAATTACGGCACCGTCAAGATAAGCTGACTTAACCTTAAAGTTGTCATGATCCTTAGCATAGTTGCAAAGAATTCTTGCAGCAGCAGCGTACTCGCTGTCGCTTGTAGCAATAGCTGTTGTACCCTCGAGAACAGGCTTAATGTCATCAAGACCTGCTTCCTCGCAAGCACGGGAAAGAAGTGTGTTCTTTACTACAGTGTACTTAACATCGTTCTCACGAAGCTCTTTTCTGAGCTTTGTATCGTCCTCTGTGTTAATACCTTCGTAGCTGACAACCACACCTGTGATTGAGCTTTTGAGTCTTTCTGAAAGCTCTGCAACAATTGCTTTCTTCTGCTCTAAAACACTTTGACTTGGCAAGATAAATTCACCTCCAAAATATTTGTAACGCAGTTCATAAAAAACAGCCGTCCGTTTTACCTCGGACGGCTGCAAAAACACAAAACAATGTAATTTGCATCTTCCTCGGCAGGCAGGAAAAACCTTTACGCTTACGCACCTGCTGTCTTTAGAACAGCGAATTTTATATATTCACACTATTGTGTAAATAACTGAAATTAAGCACCAAACTTAGCAGGGTTGATGCGAACGCTCGGACCCATTGTTGAAGTAATGGCAACTGAGCGGATGTACTGACCCTTAGCTGCAGCAGGCTTAGCCTTTACGATAGCGCCCATGAGAGTGTCAAGGTTTTCACCGAGCTTCTCAGCGCCAAAGCTTGCCTTACCGATTGGGCAGTGAATGATGTTTGTTTTGTCAAGACGGTACTCAATCTTACCTGCCTTAGCTTCTTTAACAGCCTTGGCAATGTCAGGAGTTACAGTACCTGCCTTTGGGTTTGGCATAAGACCGCGGGGACCGAGAATTCTACCGAGACGACCTACAAGACCCATGCAATCGGGAGTTGTAATAAGAACATCAAAGTCCATCCAGTTCTCCTGCTGAATCTTCTGTGTCATATCCTCAGCACCGACAAAGTCAGCACCGGCTTCCTTGGCAAGCTCTTCGTTAGCGCCCTTACAAATTGCAAGAACTCTAACCTTTTTACCTGTACCGTTAGGAAGAACAACCGCACCTCTAACCTGCTGGTCAGCATGACGGCTGTCAACGCCGAGCTTTACATGAAGCTCAACTGTTTCGTCAAACTTAGCAACTGCAGTCTTGATAACTGTGTCAAGTGCCTCGTTTGTATCATATAATTTAGTTCTGTCAACGAGCTTAGCAGCGTCAACATATTTCTTACCGTGTTTCATCAGTCTTCCTCCATTGTTAGGTGGTCAATCGGAATTATCCTCCCACCCGGAAATAATTAGTCAACTACTGTAATACCCATGCTTCTTGCTGTACCGGAAATCATGCTGATAGCAGCGTCAAGTGAACCTGCGTTGAGGTCAGGCATCTTCTGCTCTGCAATCTTCGTGATCTGCTCACGAGTGATCTGAGCTACCTTTGTCTTATTAGGTACGCCTGAACCGCTGTCGATACCGCAAGCCTTCTTAAGAAGAACCGCAGCAGGCGGAGTCTTTGTAATGAAAGTGAATGAACGGTCTGCATATACAGTAATTACTACCGGAATGATAAGACCGATATCATTCTTTGTACGCTCATTAAAATCCTTTGTGAACGCAACAATGTTTACACCGTGCTGACCGAGAGCCGGACCAACAGGTGGTGCCGGAGTAGCCTTTCCGGCGGGAATCTGCAGCTTAATTAAGCCTACAACCTTCTGAGCCATTGTGTTTGCACCTCCAAAATTCGTGGTAAATTGCGGGACGCCACTGTGTAGGGTCCCTCCCACAGGGAGCGTTACACTCCCAATAAAAAGCCAATCGGCTGATTATTATTTGATTAATCTTCTATCGGTTCAGCCTGAGCAAGCTCAAGTTCAACCGGAGTTTCTCGTCCGAACATAGAAACAACTACACGGACATAATCTTTGTCAGCATCAATTTCTTCAACAACACCGACAAAATCCTCAAGCGGACCGTCTATAATGCGAACTGAATCGCCGACAGAATAGTTAAGCTTAACGCTTCGTGTTTCAACACCCATTCTGTAAACTTCCGCATCTGTAAGTGGTACGGGCTTTGATCCGGGTCCCACAAATCCTGTACAGCCTCTGATGTTGCGCACAACATACCAGGTTTCGTCTGTATAGACCATCTTAACGAAAACATAGCCCGGAAACAGTTTGTTTTCAACCTCTTTGGTCTTATCGCCGACTGTTTCGGTTACGATTTCAACAGGAACTTTGACATCAATAATCATATCCTGAAGATTTCTGTTTTCAGCTGTGGTCATAAGATCTGTTGCAACCTTATTTTCATAACCCGAATAGGTATGAACAACATACCATCTTGCTTCTGATTCTGCCATAACAACTTTCTTCCTTTCGTGATTCAAGCAATGTCAGATACGAATCAGGCGGTCGTGTTCATAAAAAGACCAACGAGAGCGTACAAACCCTGATCAAGGGCAAAGATGAATACGCCTACAATGGCTACCATAGCAATGACAATACCAAAGTTCTTTGTTGTCTGCTTCGGTGTGGGCCATGTGATCTTTTTGATTTCACTCTTACAGGAGCCGAGGTACTTTGCAAGCCTTTTGAAAACATTAGGCTTTTTAGCAGTCTTTTTAGCAGCTGCTTTTGCATTTTCAGACTTTTTCTCAGCCATGATGTACCTCCGTTATTTTGTTTCCTTGTGAAGAGTGTGTTTTTTACAGAAACGGCAGTACTTGTTCATTTCAAGTCTGTCAGGACTGTTCTTCTTGTTCTTCATTGTGTTGTAATTACGCTGTTTGCACTCTGTGCAGGCCAATGTGATTTTTACTCTCATAACGGCACCTCCCGGTTTTTTCGGAATATTTTAGCCTCCCTCAATAGGGCACAAAAAAATAAGCCCCTTTCAGAGGTAAGGTTATTCTACCATATATAAAGGCTTTAGTCAAGCCTTTTTTGCAATTTATCCGCAGAAATTCTGTGTTTTCTGCGATATTCCGTAAAACCCGCCCGTCAAGACGGGATTTTACGGTGAATTTCAATTAAATCAGTTCTTTGTAAGAGTGTTTGCCTTTGCCTTAACTTTCTTAACTTTTTCAGGCTTTACTGTCTTGCCCTTAAAAGCTCTTGCATTTAAAGCGGCAACCTTGAGTTCGTCGTTGAAATGCTCATAAAGTGCATTGTACTCAGCGTCATCAAGTGAATTGAGCAAAACGATTGTGATGATTGCCCTTGTGTCAACATCACCGTTGTTGTACTGAACATTGAACACATTTGCAAACTTCTCGATTTCATTCTTATTTGCACGCTTAATATACATGGGAATCTTCGGAGCAATATGCTCTTTTGCAAATGTTGCGCCTCTGAACGGGAAGTAACAATCTTCCTCGTTTTTAATTTCCTCACGAAGCTCCGGGAAATATGTTACAAAACGCTTTGCAAGAAACTTCGGATCGGCGGTTCCGTCGTCATCCTTTTTCTTTTTCTGCTTAACCTGCTTTGCCCTTTTGATTGCAAGGGTACCCGAAACGCCTTCGATAAAGTCATTTGCGATACTGTCGGCGTCCTTCTGTGTGCCGACTGTTTCATCGTAAAGCCATGTTGCAAGTGTTTTCCATTCGTTGTCGGGACCTTCATCGGTCATTGTGCAGGAACGGAGCACCATCTGTTCCTTATCCTTATAATATACTACCGAATATGCAAGTGACGCACTTGTAAAAAGCGAAACAAGCTCGTTGTCGTTTTCGGCAACAACCTTCTGTTTTGTATAATTCTGTTTTACAAGTTCTTCTTCAACCTTGCCGACGATATAATCAAAAGCTTTTTTAAATTCCAACTTAATCTTCCTCTCGGATTAGTCTGTCAGAATTTATTATACAATCAAATAACAGATTTGTCAAAGGTTTTGACTTGCAAGACGCACATTATTGTGTTATTATTTAAGCTGTATATTAATGTAAAAGAAGGTTTTATTATGTCTTGTCAAGATGCTATCGGAGTTTTTGACTCAGGATTAGGCGGACTCAGCGCTGTAAAAGAGTTTTTGCATGTGCTGCCAAACGAGAAAATAATATACTTTGGAGATACGGGAAGAGTACCCTACGGCAACAGAAGTCGTGAAACAATTTCAAAGTATGCCCTTCAGGACGCAAATTTTCTGTTGAAACACAATGTTAAAACAGTTGTTGCAGCCTGCGGTACGGTAAGTTCGGTTGCAGGCGATATGCTTGAAGAAAAGCTTTCCGTTCCGTACACGGGTGTTGTAAACCCGACCGCATTCATTGCCGACCGAAAAACAAAGAACGGTAAAATCGGAATTATCGGCACTGCCGCAACCATTTCGAGCCACAGCTACAAGCTTCGTCTTGAAAAGCTTAATCCGAAATACAAGGTTTATGAGCAGGCGTGTCCGCTTTTTGTTCCGCTTGTTGAAAACGGTTTCATTTGTCGTGACGATCAGATTGTACGGCTTGTCATCAGAAGATATCTTTCCGAACTCAAGGAAACAGGCGTTGACACCCTCATTCTCGGTTGCACTCACTATCCGCTTTTGCGTGATGCAATTGCTGACTTTATGGGTGACGGCGTTACTCTTGTTGATTCGGGATATGAAACTGCAATCTATTGCTCAAAAATTCTCAGAGAAAACAATCTGCTCAACACAGACGGTGTGCATCAGACTCCCGAATTTTATGTAAGCGACACTCCCGACGGATTTAAAAGCGTTGCAGGACTGTTTCTCGGCAGAAATATGGAGCATACTGTTACACAAATTGACATTGAGCAGTATTAACGAGGGAAGATATGACAGATAAGGAAAAGAAAAAATGCAAATATATGATTTCCATTCTGGGCGAACAGATTCTTGACGATGAAAGCGACAGAATTGAGGTTCTCACAGAGGGAAATTTTCTGATGAAAAAAGACCATTGTTACATAGGCTACAAAGAATATGACGAGGATGCACCGCAGAGCTTTTACGACAATCTCATCAAAGTTCAGGATAATACGGTGACGATTACACGCAAAGGTCCCATGCGTTCACAGCTTATGCTTGAAAAAGGCAGACGGCATCAATGCCTGTATCAGACGCCTGCAGGCGACCTTATGATAGGAGTTTTCACAAAAACAATGAACAACTCCCTCACCAAAAACGGCGGTACGCTTGAGGTCAGTTACACGCTTGATTTCAACAATGACCTTGTGAGCGAAAACAAGTTTAAAATTACGGTTGAAGAAAAAGAAAAGTTTGAAAATGAGGTAGATTGATATGGATACATACGCACTTGCTGTACAACAGCTAAAAAAAGCAATTGAAAACGCTATCGAAAAGGCAATATCAAACGGTGAACTTCCGCAGGCAGAGGCCGCTCCGTTCATCATTGAAACACCTGCCGACAGAAGCCACGGCGACTTTGCAACAAATGCGGCAATGGCAGGCGCAAAGGCATTCCGTATGCCGCCTTTCAAAATTGCACAGGCTATCACATCAAACCTTGACCTTGAGGGTACAATGTTTGACCGCTTTGAAACAGCAGGTCCGGGATTCATCAACTTCTTCCTCGGCACTGAATTTTATTCGGCTGTAATCAGAGAAATCCTTGCCAATCCCGAGGCATACGGCAGAAGTGAATACGGCAGAGATGAAAAGGTTATGGTTGAGTTTGTATCAGCCAACCCGACAGGTCCTATGCACATGGGCAACGCAAGAGGCGGCGCTCTCGGTGACTGTCTTGCCGCTGTTCTTGACAAAGCGGGCTACAACGCATGGCGTGAATTTTATGTAAACGACGCCGGCAATCAGATTGAAAAATTCGGCTGTTCACTTGAAGCAAGATATCTTCAGATTTTCAAGGGCGATGAGATAGAGTTCCCCGAGGACGGCTATCAGGGAGAGGACATCAAAGACCTTGCAAAAGAATATGCAGACCTGAACGGCGACAGCCTTGTTAATGTAAGCGCAGAAGAACGCAAAAAGGCTCTTGTTGACTATGCACTTCCTAAGAACATCAAGAAGATGCAGGCTGATATGGAAAAATACAAGATTTTCTATGACAAGTGGTTCTTTGAAAGCGAGCTTCACAAGAGCGGTGCTGTTAAGGCTGTTGTTGACCTTCTCACGAAAAAAGGACTTACCTATGAAAAAGATGGTGCTGTTTGGTACAAGAACAAAGAGGTGCTCACACAGAAGCTTCTCAAAGAGGGCAAGTCACAGAAATACATTGACAACCTTGAATTAAAGGACGATGTTCTCATTCGTCAGAACGGCAACCCGACATATTTTACAGCCGACATTGCATACCACAAGAACAAATTTGACCGTGGATTCACAACTCTTATTGATGTTTGGGGAGCCGACCATCACGGTCATGTTATGAGAATGAAAGGCGCAATGGACGCTATCGGCTATGACGGTGACAAGCTCAATGTTGTTCTTATGCAGCTTGTTAAGCTTGTTAAGGACGGTGAGCTTGTAAGAATGAGCAAGCGTACCGGCAAGGCTATTCAGCTTGGCGATTTGCTTGACGAAGTGCCTGTTGACAGCGCAAGATTTCTCTTTAACACCAAAGAAGCTAACACACAGATGGACTTTGACCTTGACCTTGCAGTAAGTCAGGACAATCAGAACCCTGTTTATTATGTTCAATACGCACACGCAAGAATTTGCAGTATCTTCAAGTCACTTGCAAAAGAGGGCATTTCTCCGAGAGAATGTACAGACGCAGAGCTTGCGCTCCTCACAGCTCCCGAAGAAAAGGAGCTCATCAATCATCTTGCGTCATACACCAACGAAATCATCAGTGCGGCAAAGGATTACGATCCGACCAAGGTTACACGCTATGTAACACAGCTTGCAACACTTTTCCACAAATTCTACAACGCTTGCCGTGTTAAGGGCGAGGAAGAAGGTCTTATGCAGGCAAGACTTGCACTTTGCAATTGCGTAAGAGCCGTTATCAAAAATGTTCTTACAATGTTCAACATCTCTTGTCCCGAAAGCATGTAAGCAGCGTTTCGCTGCACCCTGTTCGCGCAGATAGTTTGTGCATTGCCAACACTCTATCGCCCGAGCGGAAGTATGCAAGTTAAAAATTGAAAATTTAAAATAAAAAATTAAAGTCGGGAAGACAGTTTGCTAAATACTAAGCAATGTCTTCCTGACTGTTTTTTTAGTAATAATAATGTAGTATGCATCTAAATCATTATCGGTCAAAACAATTAAATCCGTTTACAGTAGTACCGATTTTACAATCGGTACGATTGGCGAACACTGTTCGCCGCTACAGATAATACACAACTATCATCATATCAAAATAAAAAGTCAGGGACAGGTTTGCAAGTGCAAATTACTGTTCCCGACCTTTTGACTTAATTCACTTTATTTTTAATTTCCCATGTCAAATTCGGAAATCGGTGTACCGTTTATGCTGACATTAGGGCAATTGCCAAATATTCCATAATCATAATAGGGCGAACCATTATTTGAATGATACGGATTACTATGTATAAAATCTTCTTTTTCTTTTTCAAAAAGTGTATCAGACATGGTGACAGATTTCAAATTCTCACACCCTAAAAAAGCCTCTCTATAAATTTCTTCAACATTATCGGGAATCACAATATTTTCTAATGAAACGCAATCAGAAAATATATCATTACTTAATATTGTCAATCTGTCAGGTAAATTAATATCTACAAGTTCTTTACATTTTTCAAATGCATGAGAACCTATTTCAGTAACTCCCTCAGGTATCTCTACACTTTTTAAATTAGTACATTCAGTAAAAGCATCGCTTTCAATCGTCTGTAAAGTGTCTGGAAAAGTCACGGATACCAAGTCATACCCTTGAAATGCTTCTTCGCCTATGGTAGTGACGGGTCGTTCTTCTATGGTATCAGGTATCACAATTTCTCTGTCCGTACCTACATAACCGGTAATTTTTACTGTCCCCTCTTCAAATTCATAAGTAAAGTCCTCAACAGGTGATGTTTGTTTTCCGCATGAACAAAAACTTATGCAAAGCAATACACAAGCTAATAAACACGCAATTTTTCTTTTCATAATAATTCCGCCTTTCTCTAATTTATAACCATATGGTTATTATACAGAAATTTTATCACAAAGAATGTTATTCTGTCAATAGCAAATAAATAAAAAGGGTGATAAAATGCCTTATTATAAAAGGATAAGAGAGTTGCGTGAGGATCACGATATGACGCAGAAAGATGTTGCAGAATATCTCGGCATGAAACAGCCACAGTATTTCAGATACGAAAACGGAAACCGTGATGTGCCGTCAGAGGTGCTTATTTCTCTTGCAAAATTGTACAAAGTTTCAACCGACTACATTCTTGAGTTGAAACACGATACAAATTAGTTTTTTCTCTGCATATAATTTAAAATTCTGCAAAAAATAAAACCACCTCACGGAAAGGTGGTTTTTATTTTGAGTTTTTACGACATTGATCATAACGAGGGCAACAGGCAGAATGAAAATTATCCTGTTGAGTTGCCGTCACGAAACGGCAAAAAGGAGATTTCCCCTATTGTTGATGTTACGGAACACGAGGTTTATCCGCTTGAGTTTGCAAACTGTCACAGGACAAAGCCTCATTTTGACACAAACGGTGACATCACCGAGATTGTGACTACCGAAACAGAAGCTGAAACGGAAGAGCGAACCACTCACGAACAGCATAAGTAGGGACATACAAAAGCCTTGTGTCGGAGCTTACTGCTCCGACATTTCCTTTTATGCCGAGTTGCAAACAGATTATCCTTGCTCTGAGCTGATGAAAGCCGTCCGTCACAATCGTAATATCGGTATGAAGGTTGTTGTCCTCAATAATTTTCATTGAATTTCTTATATTCTCGGTTGTGTTGGTTGACTTGTCCTCCATATAAAGTCTTGAAGAATCAATTTTCGACTCCGTCAGCACATTGTACATACATTGTGCCTCACTCATAATCTCGTCACTTCCCTGTCCTCCGCTTAGAACGGCATTTGCGTTCGGAGAATCGTCAAGATATGATTTTGCGGCGTCAATTCTGCCACGCAAAATTACCGACGGTCCCCACGGCTTAACCTGAGCACCGAGGACAATTGCAGTTGAGTTTTCGGGCGGAGCCTGACAGGTTGCCCATACCATTGCAGAGGTGACAATCGCACCGTAAACGGCAAAAGCGATAAAGCCGATATTCACTACACGAAAAACTATTTTAGTAAACAAATTCTTAAAGCAAAATGCCTTTATTGCTCCGTGAACAGGCGGAATTAACACGCACAACAGCCACAGACACAAAAAAGTTCCTGCAATATTGCCCGGGTTGATAATTCCGTGAGTCATCGGAATTACGAAAAATCCGAAAAACACAACTGCCACGGCAATGCCGATTATGCGTAAAATTAACATCACCATTTTCAAAATATCACCCGACCTGTCAAATTTCTTTCATCTTGTCAAACTCATTGTACATATTTTCAAGTGTTGACAAGCGGTCAATAAACGGAGTGTCAACAGCGCCCTCAAAGCACGATTCTTTTTTGCTTTTGAGAACCTCCATTGCAGATTTGTCGGGATTGTTGATTGTTCCGGCACCTGCAACACAACCGCCGGGGCAAGCCATACCCTCAAGCAGATAGCCGTTGTACTTGCCTGCCTTTGCCATACGCAAAAGCTTTACGCACTCGTCAAGACCCTGTGCATTGGCAACCTTGACCTCTCTTTCGGGATCAAGCTTGTGGATTGCATTGACAACAGCCTTTGCAACACCGCCGCTTACGGCAAAGCCTCTGCCGTCTGCGCTTGAGAATGAAAGCGGTTTTTCGTCAACCTCAACAGCGTTAAAATCAACCTCTTTTGCGGCAAACATTCCTGCAACTTCTTCAAAAGTCAGCACAAAGTCGATATCACTTCGGATACTTCTGCGGCTTGCCTCAAGCTTTTTAGCGGCACATGGCCCGATAAACACAACTCTGCAATCGGGATAATGCTGTTTTGTAAGTCTGCCCGTGAGAACCATCGGAGTGAGTGCCATTGAAATGTACGGAGCGATGTCGGGGAAAGTTTTCTTCGCCATAACGCTCCATGCCGGGCAACAGGAAGTCGCCATGAACGGCTGTTTTTCGGGAACCTCTTCCATAAAATCCTTTGCTTCTTCAACCGTACAAAGGTCGGCACCAACCGCAACCTCGACAACATCGGTAAAGCCGAGAGCCTTAAAGGCATTTCTGATTTTATTTGACGGAAGTCCCTTGAACTGACCAGCAATTGCAGGTGCAACTGCGGCATAAACAGGTGTGCCGCTGTTGATTGCCATAATAGTCTGGAAAATCTGACTTTTGTCAACAATTGCGCTGAACGGACAGCTTACAAGGCACATTCCGCATGAAACGCACTTGTTATAGTCAATATCTGCTCTTCCGTGTTCATCGCTGTGGATAGCTTTCATACCGCATGCGGCGGCACACGGACGCTCCTGCTTTATGATTGCATTGTACGGGCACGCACCCTGACATTTTCCGCATTTGATGCATTTTTCATCGTCAATATGCGATTTCCCGTGTACAATCGAGATTGCTCCCTTCGGGCAAACCTCTGTACACGGGTGTTCAAGACAGCCCTGACAGCCGTCTGTCACAACCACTCTTTTTTCGGCACACTTATGACAGGCGAATTTTATTATATTGATTAACGGCGGATCGTAAACCTTTTCGTCAATCATACTTTCTTCAACACCTGTTGATATAGGCGCTTGTTTTGAAACGGGCAAAAGCGGAAGTCCCATTGCAAGGCGAAGTCTTTCGCCTACAATGGCTCTTTCGAGAAATATACTTTCACGGTATGTTGAAATTTCACCCGGGATAATTTCATACGGAAGATTTTCAAATTTTGAATAATCTCCGCCCTCGTATGCAAACCTTGCAACCTCGGTGAAAATTTGATTACGGATTTTTGTCTTTGACGAATACAGTCCTCTCAAGGCACTCATCCTTTCACTGTGTGTATTTTATTTTCTATTCAATCATTCACTTAAATTTAAATCGCAGCAACGCTCTGCCTTGCTTGCAATCTTGTACATAGGAGCGTTAGCTCCTCAGAGGTTCAATTGAACATTGAATCTCTGAATTGCAACATAATCTTGCAATTCGTACTTAGATTATACACTACACTATCCTTGTTTTCAACAGATACAGGCTTATTTTGCAAAAATTTTGCGATATTATTTACATAATATCAAACTTTATCCCGAGCGATTTTGTCACATTTATTGACTTTAAGTAAATATTGTTATAAAATGGTGTCATACTATCAATAATTACGAGGTACAAACTATGAAATGTCCTAATTGCGGTTTTGAAACCGAGTCTGCGTTTTGTCAGATGTGCGGAACGAAAATTTCCGAAGCTTTACATACACAGAATATTAAAACAACCGAAACAGAGTACACCTCGCCTTTGCCGCAGACAGGCTTTGAACAGGCGGAGAGCTTTGCACCGCAGATTCAAAATGAAATGCCCGAACTTGAAATAAATCAGCCACCCATTCCCCACATTCCGCCGGCAGAACAGCCGATTGATAAAAAGAAAGCTTTTAAAATCGTGAAAATTGTTGCCGCCTGTGTGATTGGTGCGGTCATTATTGCAGGCATTGCAATCAATGTAACTGCGGCGATATCGGGCAACAGCAAGTCAATTTTCGGCAACAGCTCCATTAGCGACTGGGTGAATCGCCCCGAAATGTACAGCGGGGATTATTAATTTCAATTGCACAATTGCACAATAATTGCCTTTTATCAACATTTTATAATACAGTAAAGTAAAATAATGTACTAACTTAGTCATTTTTTGACACCTCACTTGATTTATGGTATAATTTCACTAATAAATTTTTGAGGTGAATAAAAAATGAAAAAATTCTTTTCTGTAGTGCTTGTTTCTGCAATGGTTGTTTTGACTGCGTTTACAGGTTGTTCGGAAAATGACACATCTAACGGCAGTTCACAAACAACAAGCAAATCATCGGATGTTCAATCATCTGCTGTTGCGGATAAAGCTGATTTTGATTCTGAAGAAGTAGAGAAAAATATTAAAATCACGCCATATGTATATGATGATGTCTCAACACATTACTTTGTTGCTGTGTTGAAAAACAATTCAAATCAAGCTTGTACACTCACTATACATTTAGAGTTAATTGACAAAGACGATGATGTCATAGATACCGAAACTGAAACAATTAACGCTTTCGCACCCGGAACAGAGGTTGCAGTAAAGTTTAATCATGATAAAGATGATGAAGAGTTTGCCAGGTACGAATATACACTTTTACCCAAAGAACTTACCGACTATCAGTGTGTAACACAGGATCTTGATTGTAAAGTATCGACTGACACAGATAAAGCTACCATTTCTGTAACAAACACAGGCAACCTTGTTGCAAAATATGTTCAATACACAGCCTTGTTCTTCCAAGGTGATGAATTAGTTTATGCCGACAACGATTATGCTGTGGACAGTGACAACGAAATAAAAGCAGCTCAAACAGAAAAAGCAGAATCTTCATGTAATAAAAAATTTGATTCCGTAAAAGTATATCTTAACGGTTCGGCTTACTGATATAATCAGTAATTAAAATTTCATAAAAATAAAACGGTAGGAAAGGCATTGCAGTTTTGCAAATTGTCTTTCCTGCCGTTTTTATGTTTAGGTTTAAAATAAATTATTAGGAAATTATTAGGGTTTGCCGATTTTGCGGAAACGCTCATAGCGTGCATTCAAAAGCTCTTCGTCATCAAGGGCAAGATTCTTTTCAAATGTTCTTTTGATGAGCATTTTAAGGCTTTCAAACATAGCCTGATCGCCTGCCTTTGGCTGACGGATGATTCTCTCGATTACACCGAGGTCAAACAAATCCTGTGCGGTAAGCCTGAGAGCCTCTGCCGCATCAGCCGCCTTTGAGCTGTCTTTCCAGAGAATTGACGCACAACCCTCGGGAGAAATTACCGAATAAACAGAATTTTCAAGCATCCATACTTCATCGGAAACTGCAAGTGCAAGCGCACCGCCGCTGCCGCCCTCACCGATAAGAACGGTAAGAACGGGAGTTTTGAGAGTCATCATTTCCATGAGGTTTTCGGCAATAGCCTGTCCCTGACCTCTTTCCTCCGCACCGATTCCGGGGTATGCACCGCTTGTATCAACAAGGCAAAGAACAGGTCTTCTGAACTTTTCAGCCTGTTTCATAAGTCTTAAAGCCTTGCGGTAGCCCTCGGGATGAGCCTGACCGAAGTTGCGTTCAACACGCTCTTTTGTATTTCTGCCCTTTTCAATTCCGATTACAGTAACGGGAATGTCAAAGAGCATTGCAAGTCCTGCAACAACTGCTTTATCATCGGCATATCTGCGGTCACCGTGAAGCTCAATGAAGCCGTCACCGAACATATGGGCAATATAGTCAACCGAGGTCAGCTTGTTAGCATCTCTCGCCGCCATAACCTTTTCGTAAGCTGTCATTTTTAAGCCTCCTCACCGCTGTAACCGTGCAATTTAAGCAGTTTTACAAGTGTAGATTTCAAATTATTTCTGCTGACAACCGAATCAATAAAGCCCTTTTGAAGAACAAATTCCGAGGTTTGGAAATCCTTGGGGAGCTTCTGACGGATTGTCTGCTCGATTACTCTCGGACCTGCAAAGGCAACAAGACAATCGGGCTCGGCAAGAATAATGTCGCCCTCCATTGCAAACGATGCCGTAACACCGCCTGTTGTCGGGTCTGTAAGCACGGTGATGTAGAGATTACCTGCGTCGCTGTGCCTTTTTACCGCACCCGAAGTTTTTGCCATTTGCATAAGCGAGAGGATGCCCTCCTGCATTCTTGCGCCGCCTGCGGCAGTACAAACAACAATCGGCATTGCATTTTCGGTTGCATATTCAAACGCACGGGTGATTTTTTCGCCCGTGATTACGCCCATACTTCCCATCATAAAGGTCGGATCCATAACGCAGAGAACGGTATCAATGCCGTTCATCTTACATTCTCCGCAGATAACAGACTCCTTAGCACCTGTTTTTCTCGCCTTTTCAAGCTTTTCGTCATATCCCGGAAAATCAAGAATATTATGGCTTGAAAGGTCTGCATCAAACTCAACAAAGGTATCCTTGTCGGCAAGCATTTCAACTCTGTCCCGTCCGTTCATTCTGAAATGGTGATTACACTTTGTGCAGACATGAAGATTTTCCTCCATATCAGTCGTAAGGAGCATAGTGTTGCATTTGGGGCATTTTATCCACATTTCGTCGGGAACGAAGGGTACATTTTTGCTCTCGCCCTCATCGGACTCAAGCTCATTCTTCGGTTTTCTGAAAGCAAACAAATCCATATCTTTTACTTCTTCCTGTCGGCGTGTTTCTCTTCAAACTCTGCCATAAAATCTGTTGTATATTCACCGCTCACAAACTGTTCGTCCGAGAGAATCTCGGCAAGAAGGTCACGGTTAATGTCAATTCCGTCAATGGTAAGCTCGGAAAGAGCCATTTTCATCTTTCTGATCGCCTCGGCACGGCTTCTTGCCTGAACAATCAGCTTGCCAATCATCGAATCATAGTACGGAGGAACAAAATAGTCCTGATAAATCGCCGTATCAAATCTTACAAATGCACCGCCCGGGGTGTGAAGTCTTGTAATTCTTCCGCAGCTCGGTCTGAATCCCTTTTCCGGATTTTCGGCATTGATTCGGCATTCAATTACATTGCCGTGTGTGAAGATGCTGTCCTGAGTGCGGGAAAGCTTTGCACCTGCGGCAATTCTTATCTGCCACTGAACAATATCAAGACCTGTTACCATTTCCGTAACACCGTGTTCAACCTGCAGACGGGTGTTCATTTCCATAAAGTAGAAGTTGTTGTCCATATCAAGCAAAAATTCAACTGTGCCTGCATTGACATAGTTGACTGCCTTTGCCGCCTTAACAGCCGCAATCATCATCTCTTTACGGGTTTTCTCATCAAGAGCGGGGCTTGGACTTTCTTCAATCATCTTCTGGTTCTTTCTCTGAACAGAGCATTCACGCTCACCAAGACAAACGATATTACCGTATTTATCACACAAGAGCTGCATTTCAATGTGTTTTACAGGGTGAATGAATTTTTCTATGTAGCAGGCACCGTCACCGAATGCTGACTGAGCCTCGCTTGAAGCTGACAAAAATGCCTCTTCAAACTGCTCTATTGAATCAACACGGCGAATACCCTTTCCGCCGCCGCCCGAACGAGCCTTGATGAGAAGCGGAAAACCGATTTTTTCAGCTTCCTCTTTTGCCTGTTCAACGCTTTCAACAATATCGCAGCCGGGGGTTACGGGAACACCTGCGGCACGCATAGTCTTTCTTGCGTTGTCCTTATCGCCCAAAAGCTTTATCATTTCGGATGAAGGACCGATAAAGTTGATGTTGCACTGTTCACAGAGTGAAACAAACTTGGCATTTTCGGACAAGAGTCCGTAGCCGGGATGAATAGCCTGAGCACCGCTTTCAACGGCAACGGTGAGAATTGCAGGCATATTGAGGTAGCTGTCGGCAACACGGTTACCGCCTACGCAGTAGCTTTCATCGGCAAGCTGAACATGCAGGGAGTCCTTGTCTGCCTCAGAATAAATTGCTACTGTGCTGATGCCCATTTCACGGCAGGCACGGATAATTCTTACTGCAATTTCGCCTCGGTTGGCAATCAGAATTTTTGAGAACATTTTTTCACTTCCAGTTATTTATCGCATTACGGCTGTCTGCACCCAAAACGGCACAGACAGCCTTTAAAATCACTTATTTTCAACAAGTGCAAACGAAAGCTCGGCACTTACACAGAGCTTGCCGTCAACATAACCCTTTGCGTCAATAAAGTAGAATGCACCTCTGCTCTTTGTGAGTGTGCAGACACTTTCAAGAGTGTCGCCCGGTTTCACGGGATTTCTGAACTTAACATTGTTCATCTTTGTAAAGTAAGGTGTGCAGTTCTTAACCTTGTCTGCAAGGAGGCAACAGCTTGCCTGTCCCATCATTTCGCAGAGAATAACACCCGGAACAACGGGGTTACCGGGGAAATGACCCTGTAAAAAGAACTCGTCACCTTTGATTGTATATCTGCCCTTTGCCGTGTTTTCGTCAACACTTTCAGCCTCTTCAACGAGGAGCATATTGTCACGGTGCGGCAAAATCTTTTTAATTTCTTCCTGATTCATACTGTCCTCCGATTATTTAACCTTGAATAACGGCTGACCGTATTCAACAAGATCTCCGTCCTTAACAAGAACTTCAACGATTTCATAGTCGTCCTCAGCCTGAATTTCGTTCATACACTTCATAGCCTCGATAATGCAAACGGTTGAGCCCTTGCTTACTTTCTTTCCGACAGGAGCAAAAGGAGCCTTGCCCGGTGCCGATGCGGCATAGAATACGCCGACAATCGGAGCGTTTACAGTCTTGGCGTCTTCCTCGGGAGCGGCAGACTGAGCCGCAGGTGCCTGTGGCTGAACAGGAGCAGGAGCGGGAACATCTGTTGCAGTCGGCTGATATGCACCGATTGGAGATGCATTAAAAATCTGCTGTGCCGGATGTTCTTTTTCAAGATGAATCTTTGTACCGTCCTCTTTTTCAATTTCAAGAACGCTCAAAGAAGAATTTTCAAGAAGGGAAATATATTCCTTGATTTCTTCAATTTTATTCATAGTAATTCCCTCACTTAATATTTTTTAAATACAAGACAAGCGTCATGTCCGCCAAAGCCGAGGTTGGTTGAAGCGGCAACATTTACATCACGCTTAACTGCTTTGTTAGGTGTATAGTTAAGGTCAAGACCTTCATCGGGTTCGTCAAGGTTGATTGTCGGCGGAATAACACCGTCATTGAGAGCCATAACAGAAGCGATAGCCTCAACTGCGCCTGTTGCACCGAGAAGATGACCTGTCATTGATTTTGTTGAGCTGATATTTGCATCATAAGCCTTTTCACCGAGAGCAGTTTTAATAGCCATTGTTTCGGTAAGGTCGTTAAGATGTGTGCTTGTGCCGTGAGCATTGATGTAAAGCTGTGCGTCATCGGCAACATTTGCCTCCTCAAAAGCAATCTTAATTGCTCTTGCAAGACCTGCACCGTTAGGATCGGGAGCTGTAACATGATGCGCGTCACAAGTATTGCCGTAGCCTGAAAGCTCTGCATAAATCTTAGCACCTCTTGCAACTGCGTGCTCATACTCTTCAAGAACGAGCATGCCTGCGCCCTCGCCCATGATGAAACCGTCACGATTCTTGTCGAACGGACGGGATGCGTGCTTTGGATCATCGTTTGTTGAAAGAGCTTTCATATTCTGGAAACCTGCAATTGTGAGAGGAGCAACAACAGCCTCTGCACCGCCTGCGATGATAGCATCAGCGTAGCCGTCCTTAATGCAGTGGAAAGCCTCACCGATTGAGTTTGTACCTGTTGCACAGGCACTCATAACCGAAAGAGACACACCTTTTGCGTTAAAACGGATTGCAACATTGCCTGTTGCGATATTACCGATCATCATCGGAATGAAGAAAGGAGAAACCTTTCTCGGGCCTCCGTTTTCCATGCCCACTGTATTCTTAACAAAGGTCTGCAAACCGCCGATACCTGCGCCGATATAAACACCGAAACGGTTCTCGTCAATCTTGCCTATGATACCGCTGTCGTCAACTGCCTGCTGTGCCGCTGCGATTGCGTACTGTGTATATGGATCAAGCTTTCTTACTTCTTTTTTCTCAATATACTGTGTGGGATCAAAATCCTTGACTGTACCTGCGATGTGAACCTTGAGGTCACTTGTATCGAAAGCTGTGATTGTTTCGATACCGCAAACGCCGTCAACCATATTTTTCCACATTGTAGGCACATCGTTACCAATCGGTGAAATTGCGCCCATACCTGTTACAACTACTCTTCTGCTCATTATATCCTCCAAATCAATTACATTGCAAGTCCGCCGTCAACTCTGATAACCTCGCCTGTTACATAAGCGGCATCGTCAGAGCAGAGGAAAGCTACTACATCTGCAACATCATCGGGAGTACCGATACGCTTTGCAGGAATCTGTGCTTTCATTGCGTCCTTTACCTTATCGGGAAGTACACTTGTCATATCTGTTGCAATGTAACCCGGAGCAACTGCATTGGCCGTAACGCCTCTGCCTGCAAGTTCCTTTGCAACCGACTTTGTAAGACCGATAATACCGGCCTTTGACGCAGAATAGTTAGCCTGACCTGCGTTGCCGGTAAGACCGACAATTGACGCTGTGCTGCAGATTCTGCCGTAACGCTTTTTCATAAAGTGCTTGTATGTATGCTTAATCATGTTGAATGTACCCTTGAGGTTTACATTGATTACAGCGTCAAAATCCTTTTCGTCCATATTTAAAACGAGCTTATCTCTTGTGATGCCTGCGTTGTTTACAAGAATTTCGATACTGCCGAAGTCCTCGATAACCTTATCGACAACCTTCTTTGACTCTTCAAAATTTGAAACATCACAGAAATACTGCTCAACCTTCGTGCCGTACTGTGAAAGCTCTTCCTTAGCCTTAATGCCCTCGTTTTCGTCACCAACATAGAGAATTGCGATATTAGCACCCTCTTTTGCAAGCTTTGTTGCGATTGCAAGACCGATACCTCTTGAGCCGCCTGTTACTACGGCTGTTTTATTTTCAAATCTCATTATATTATACCTCCGAACAGTATCAAAGTTCAAGTGCGTCAATATCAGCCGCAGTTTCAACCTTGAATGCCTTTACATCTCCGTTGATTCTCTTTACAAGGCCTGTGAGAGTTTTGCCCACACCAACCTCAATAAAGGTGTCAACGCCGTCATTAATCATATTTTCAACAATAGTCTGCCATTTTACAGGATTCTCAACCTGTGCTTTGACAAGCGTTTTGAAATCGCCCGAATACGGCTGAGCCGTGTAATCGGAATAAATCTGAACCTTTGGCTGAGCAAAGTCAACATTTTCCATATACTTTCCGAGTCCCTCTGCGGCATCAGCCATAAAGGGAGAATGGAACGCACCGCTTACTGCAAGAAGTTTTGCCCTTCCGCCCTCTGCTTTAACTGCCTCGCAGAAAGCGTCGGCATTTTCACTTGTTGTTGCAACAACAGTCTGAGCCGGTGAGTTGTAGTTTACGGGATATGTTTTGTCAAACCCTGAGCAGATTTCTTCAACCTTTTCGGGAGTAAGCTTTAACACGGCAGCCATTGCACCCGGATTTTCCGTTGCGGCTTTGTCCATAAGCTCGCCTCTTTTGCAAACGAGTCTGAAAGCCTCTTCATCGGAAAGGATTCCCGAAAAAGCAAGTGCAGAAATCTCACCGAGTGAAAAGCCTGCTACGCAATCGGGAGTGATACCCTTTTCAACAAGAGCTCTTGCGGCCGCAAGGTCGGCAGTAAAAATACACGGCTGTGTATTTACTGTCTTTGAAAGCTCCTCCATTGTACCCTCAAAGCACTGCTTTGAAGTGTTTTCTCTTATAGAATCAGCCATTTCGTAAACAGCCTTTGCGGCAGGCGAATTATCGTAAAGATCCTTGCCCATACCGCTGTACTGTGCGCCCTGACCTGAAAAAATAAATGCTATTTTACCCATTTTGTTGCTCCGTTCAATACTTCTTCTGCCTGTGAGAACATCTCTTCAATCATTTCTCTTGCCGGCTGTTCCTTTTTAACCATACTTGCAACCTGTCCTGCAAGAACGGTACCCTGAGAAACATCGCCCTCTCTCACGGCTCTTCTGAGTCTGCCGAGTCCCATATTTTCAAGCTCCTCATCGGAAACATTAGCCGAATCGTACTCAGCCTTTGTATATTCACGGGTAAACGAGTTACGGATTGAACGAACAGGATGACCGAGTCTTTTACCTGTTACAACCGTGTCAATATCTCTTGCTTTGAGAATTTTGTTCTTATATTCCTGAGAGATAGTACATTCCTTTGCAACGAGAAATCTTGTGCCGACCTGAACGCCCTGAGCGCCAAGCATAAATGCTGCGGCAATCTGTCTGCCGTCTGCAATACCGCCTGCGGCAATTACAGGTATATTTACTGCATCAACAACCTGAGGAACAAGAGCCATTGTTGTGAGATCACCGACATGACCGCCTGACTCGCCGCCCTCTGCGATAACGGCAAAAGCACCGTCTTTTTCCATTTTCCTTGCAAGCGCAACGCTCGGAACAACAGGAATAACCTTGATGCCTGCCTCAAGCCACTTTGCCATGTACTTGCCGGGGTTGCCTGCACCTGTTGTGATGACCTTGATGCCCTCTTCAACTACAACATCGCTTACTTCCTCTGCAAACGGACTCATAAGCATGATGTTTACGCCGAAAATTTTATCGGTCATTGTTTTGCACTTTCTGATTTCCTCACGGAGCTGTTCGCCGTTGGAATTCATAGCTGCAATAATGCCGAGACCGCCTGCGTTTGAAACACCTGCGGCAAGCGATGCATCAGCCACCCAAGCCATGCCTCCCTGAAAAATAGGGAACTCAAGACCGAGCGACTGGTCAATGACAGTAGAAATCATATGTAATATCTCCTTTTCTGCATTTTTACTTGATTTTCAGAAACAGAAAATTTGCAAGATTTCATTATTTTGAAAAATTTACGGCAAATTCTGCACCTGATACCATACTTTATGGCATATCAGTCTGATTTTACTCCAAAAGCGCAGAAAAGTCAATATAAAAGCACAGAAAAGTCAATATATATGAAGAATTATCTTACCATTAAGCCTTTAACTGCAATAGTCCTCAAGAGCCCTCATAAGGTTTTCTTTCCCCTTTATTTCAATTCCTTTTTCAAGGTAAAGTGCGTCGCCTTTCGGAAGATTTGATACTCTGCAGTCGGTTGTCAGATACGCTTTGTCCTCGCCTTTTTTGTACACTACAATATACCCTTTTTCAGCTTTTATGATGTAGTCGCCTTCCGTTGTACCGTTATTCTGCGACGACGAATAATTGCCTGTTGCAGAGGTGTTTTCCGCAGAATTCACGGGAGCAAAAAGCGAGCTTATCATCATACACGCAATCAGAATCACACCTGTTAATCCAACTATTTTTTTCATATTACAGCACTCTTTCCGTCAGTTTTTACTTTTATTTTTTCCCGAACCAATGGTTATATTCATCATTTTTATAAAATTCCAACCAAAAGGCCGCCTTAATTCTGCATATTTTTTAAGAGAAATTTGCATTAATATATTTATTTTTTTCTTTTCAGGTGATATAATAATCAAATGAGTATTTCTGCTTGTAATTTTGAACATATATGTTATTATATAATTTATGTATTACAGCCGACGCACTGCGTTTGTGCAAATCACTCAGACAAATTACAAACCAACGGTTGTTCGTTTAACCGTAAATTGTGAATTGATAAAGGAGATAATATGCGAAACAAGCGTGAAACTGACATCAGTCAGTATAAGAAGGATATTCAGCAAAATGAATTATCCGAAAAAGCTGACGGAGGTGTAAAAAGATTTTTCAGGGGGCTCGGCAAGTTCCTGATTACCGTTTGTTCGGTATGCCTGGTTGCTCTGCTTATTACGGGCATTTCACTTGCTGTCTACATTTTCACCATTGCGTCCGAGCCTACGGGCATCGACCTCAAGGCAAAGTCTATGAACCAGACAAGCCGAATATATATTCAGAATGAGGATACAAAGGAATTTAAAGAGTATCAGAAACTATACGATACCGAGAACAGAATCTGGGTTGACAATCAGGATATTCCTCAGGCAATGAAAGATGCGGTAGTCGCAATTGAGGACAAGCGTTTCTTTGACCACAACGGTGTTGACTGGGGCAGAACTCTTTCCGCCGTTGCAAATCTTGCAACCGGTTCGGACTCATACGGCGGTTCAACAATCACCCAACAGCTCATTAAGAACATTACAGATGACAACGAGGTTTCAATTACAAGAAAACTTCGTGAAATCACAAAGGCACTAAAGCTTGAACAGGAATATACAAAGGATCAGATTCTTGAAGCGTACCTCAATGTTGTAAACTTCGGCAATAACTGTCAGGGCGTTGAATCGGCGGCTCAGCTTTACTTTGGCAAGAGCATAAAAGACTGTTCAATTGCAGAATGTGCGGCAATTGCGGGAATTACACAAAACCCGTCAAGATGGAATCCGCTTGTTTTCCCCGAAAACAACAAGGAACGCCGTGAAATCGTTCTCAATGAAATGTATGATCAGGAAAAAATTTCCAAAGACGAATTTGATGCGGCTATGAAAGAAAGTGCCACAATGACATTTGTCGGCTGGCAGGCATCCGATGACGATGACGACGATGACGAGGCTGATGTTCAGAACTGGTATATTGATCAGCTCTTTCGTGATCTTCAAAAGGACATTGCGGAATATTACAACATAAGCGAAGCTGCGGCATCTTCAAAGCTTTACACAGAGGGACTTAAAATCTACTGTGCAATGGATGAAAATGCTCAAACCTACCTTGAAAATGCGGCACTCAATATTGATAAATCAAATGATTCCGACCTTCAGATTGCGTCAACAATTATGGGATATGACGGCAGAGTAATCGCAACAGTCGGTTCTTCAACAAAGAAAGAAGGCGCTCTCGGCTGGGACAGATCCTACAACTCCGTACTTCAGCCGGGTTCTTCAATCAAGCCTGTTGTTGTTTACCCTTATGCAATCGAATCAAAGAAGCTTTATTTCTCATCAATGGTTCTCGATGAACCGCTTGACAACTATCGTACAAATGAAAGCGGTCAGCTTGTTTCGGGTCCTAACAACGCATACGGCTACTATAACGGCAATATGAGTCTTCCCGATGCAATCGAGTGGTCATCAAACGCAACAGCCGCTCAGACTATGGAGCTTATCGGCGGTCCGAGCGTTGCATATCAGCAGGTTATTACAAAAATGGGATTCAAGAATCTTACGGAACAGGATTCACAGAATACGGGTGCTCTTTCAATCGGCGGTATGAACGGCGGTGTTACAGTAAGAGAAATGGCGGCTGCTTACACATATCTCGGCAACGGCGGTCTTTACTACGAACCGTACACATACTACTATGTAACCGACTCAGAGGACAACATAATCATTGATAACCGTGACGCAGTTCCGAAACAGGCTTATTCAGCCGAAACAGCAGGAATCATGAACAGACTGCTTCACTACAATGTTACAAACAGTGCTCACACAAACGCACATTACGCTCAGATTTCAGGCTGGGACATTATCGGCAAAACAGGTACAACCGATGACGATAAGGATTCATGGTTCTGCGGATGTTCGCCATATGCCGTAATGGCTACATGGTGCGGTTTTGATAAGCCTAAAACCATTTCCTACAGCGGAAGAACAACGGCAACAAAATTCTTTGCAAATGTTATGGGCAAGTACCTTAAAGGCAAAGAAAACAAGGAATATAAGATATCCGATAACCTGATTGAGGCAACATATAATCCTACAACGGGACTTATTGTTTCAACAGATAATATTTCGGGACGGTATGTGGGCTACTACACCGAGGACAATATGCCGAGTTCGGGAGGTGCATATTACAGCGGTAACTATGAATACGGCTCAGATGTTTCAAACTCCTCAAGCTACTACAATCCCAATTACGGTGGTGACAACAGCGGTAGCAATTACGGCGGCGACACAAGCAACAGCGGAGGAGATAATTCAGGCGGCGACACCTCCGGCGGAGGAGATAATTCAGGCGGAGAACCTTCAGGCGGAGGAGAACCTTCAGGCGGAGAACCTTCCGGCGGAGGGGAATCCTCAGGCGGAGGCGAAAGCTCCGGAGGCGGTGAATCGTCAGGCGGCGGTGAGGAAGCTCCCCCTGCCGCAGAATAAAATAACAGGTTAAAACCAAAAACTCGAAAGGAAAGGTTTTTAGATATGGTTTCAATAGCAATTATGGGTCACGGTGTTGTAGGTTCGGGCGTTGCCGAAATCTTTACAACACACAAACAGAAGCTTTATGCAAGCATCGGTGAAGAAGTTTATGTCAAGAAGATTCTTGACCTTCGAGAATTTCCCGACAGCCCGCTTGCAGACAGATTCACAAAAAACTTTGAAGATATCATCAACGACCTCGAAATAAGAGTTGTTGTTGAAGTTATGGGCGGTCTTAATCCTGCTTATGACTTTGTAAAGAGATGTCTTAAAGCAGGTAAGAGTGTTGTTACTTCAAACAAGGAGCTTGTTGCCGCTCACGGTGCAGAACTCCTTGAAATTTCAAAGGAAACAAACACGAACTTCCTCTTTGAAGCATCGGTAGGCGGCGGTATTCCGATTATCCGCCCGATGAGCCAGTGTCTTGTTGCAAACAATGTGGACGAGATTGCCGGTATTCTTAACGGTACAACAAACTTTATCCTTACAAAGATGATTGAAGACGGTATGCAGTTTGACGATGCGCTCAAGCTTGCTCAGGAGCTTGGCTTTGCCGAGAGAAATCCTGCCGCTGATATCGAAGGTCACGATGCTTGCCGTAAGATTTGTATTCTTGCATCTCTTGCATACGGAAAGCATGTTTATCCCGACTCTGTACATACAGAGGGCATTACAAAAATCACACTTGAAGATGTAAGATACGCTGAGGCTTTCCATTGCGTAATTAAACTTATCGGCAGTGTTAAGCGTCTTGCGGACGGCAAGATTGACATTATTGTTGCTCCTATGCTCGTTCCGAACAAGAGCCAGCTTGCTAACATTGACTATGAATTCAACGGCATTATGGTAAGAGGCGACTGCACAGGCGATGTAGTATTCTACGGCAAGGGTGCAGGCAAGCTTCCTACAGCAAGCGCAGTTGTAGCCGATGTAATCGACTGCTGTAAGCACCTCAAGACAAGAAAGTTCCTTTACTGGGCAGACGGCAACGGCAAAAACATTCTTCCTTGGGAGGAGTCAAGCCGTGCCATGTATGTTCGTGCAAACGGCAGTAATGTTGCAGAAAAGGCAGAAAAATTATTCGGTGAGGTAACAGTAATCAATAAGGCTGACGCACCTACCGACGAAAAAGCATTTGTTGTCAAGGCTATGCCGTACAACGAATTTGCCGAGAAGATTGCTCAGCTTGAGGCTGACGGTGTTTCGGTACTTTCAAGTATCCGTGTGGCTGATTTATAATTTTACAGAGGGAGTATTAAGTACATGAGTTTGATAGTTCAGAAATTTGGCGGCAGCTCTGTTGCCAATGCCGAAAGAGTAATGAATGTTGCATCAATCGTAACAGACACTTACGCAAAGGGCAATGATGTTGTAGTTGTTGTATCCGCTCAGGGCGACACAACAGACGATCTCATTGAAAAGGCAAACGAAATCAATCCAAAGGCTTCAAAAAGAGAAAAGGATATGCTTCTTGCCGCAGGCGAGCAGATTTCTATTTCACTTCTTGCAATGGCAATCGAAAAGCTCGGTTACCACGCTGTTTCTCTTCTTGGCTGGCAGGCAGGTTTCAATACCACTTCTGCTCACACAAGCGCAAGAATCAGAAAAGTTGAGCCTGACAGAATTAAGAAAGAGCTTGACAAGAAGAACATTGTAATCGTTGCAGGCTTCCAGGGCATTTCAAAATACGGCGATATTACAACACTCGGCAGAGGCGGTTCAGACACAAGCGCCGTAGCTATTGCGGCTGCAATGCACGCTGATCTCTGTCAGATTTTCACCGATGTTGAGGGTGTTTACACAGCTGATCCGAGAAAGGTTAAGAACGCTAAGAAGCTTCAGGAAATCTCTTATGACGAAATGCTTGAGCTTGCTACACTCGGTGCTCAGGTTCTTAACAACCGTTCGGTTGAAATGGCTAAAAAATATAATATCGAGCTTGAAGTGCTTTCAAGTATGACAAAGGCTTCGGGTACAATTGTAAAGGAGAAAACTAAAATGGAAAAAATGTTAATCAGCGGTGTTGCTAAAGATACAGATGTTGCAAGAATTTCTGTTATGGGTGTTCCGAATATCCCCGGTCTTGCTTTTAAGATGTTCTCAAAGCTTTCTGCTAAAGATATCAATGTTGACATTATTCTTCAGTCAATCGGTCATGACGGCAAGAAGGACATCAGCTTTACAGTTGCCAAGAACAGAGGCGAAGAGGCTGTTGCTCTTATGAAAGAATACACAGAGAACCTCGGTGCAGAGGAAATTCTCTATGACGATAAGGTAGCTAAGATTTCAATTGTCGGTGCAGGTATGGAAAGCCACGCAGGCGTTGCTACAAAGATGTTCGAGGCTCTTTATGACGCTCAGGTAAACATCCAGATGATCAGCACAAGTGAAATCAAGGTTTCGGTTCTTATTGATTCAGCAGACGCTGACAAGGCTGTAAGCGCTATCCACAGCAAGTTCTTTGATTAATAGAAGAGCCGAGGTTCGCAGCCCTAAAATAACGACCGACGAGGACTAAGCCGTGAAAATTACGCAAGTAATTGAAACGGATTAGACGAGTGGAAGTTATTTTAGGAATAGCGGAGAACAACGAGGCTTGACATTAGAAGAGCCGAGGTTCGCAGCCCTAAAACTTTTTTATAACGCAAATGAAAATCCCTGTCCACAATGGACAGGGATTTTTTCGTAGCGGCGAACCGTGTTCGCCGTTACTGCAAATAATAATAAATATGGTCGGGAACAATAAGATTTGCACTTAACAAAACTTTATTCCCGACCACAATTTTCAATTTTCCATTTTCAACTTTCAATTTTAAAAAATTTCCGTTCTGGCATGATATGTTTTTGTTATATCATACTTTCTTCACGAACGAAAAATGCTTAATAATAGTAATATCCTGAACGGAAAAATTCGTCGAAGATACTTATACCGCAGACTGCAAGTATAATTGAAATAACTACCACAAGCACAACTCCGATAAGAGCCAGGATAAGAGCGGCTCTTGCGTAGTTTTTGAGTGACTTCTTTGTTGATGAGCTGAACGCCCAGACAAAGAGCATAATGAGGTTTACAATCGGCAGACAGGTTAAAAGCATAACACCGATCCAACCGCCTATGCTTACAGGCTGAGTATCCGGAGTACCATATGGCGGTGCAACTGGCGGTACAGGCTGTGAGTTGTATGTCTGCTGATACTGCGTGTTGTACTGCTGATTATAGCCGTTGTTGTAGCTCTGATATTGATTGCCGTACTTGCTTTGATTTGCGCCGTAATCATTGTTCGGTGAGTTTGTAAACTGCTGACCGTATGAAGTTTTGTTAGGCTGCGGCTGATAATAAGCCTGATTTGGCTGACCGTACTGCTGAGAATACGGATTCTGCTGTGGCTGACTGTCGGCAGTCGGCTGTGCGTTATCAACCTCAGGCTGTGCAGTCTGCACATTCTCGTAAGGGTTCTGTGCAGCATCTTCGGTTGAAGCATTTTCAACAGGCTGTGTTTCAGGCTCCGGAGTCTGCTCAACAGGTGTTCCGCAGTAAGTACAGAACATTGCTCCGTTGTCAATTTCGTGATTGCAATTTTTACATACCATATATAATCGCTCCTTGCATAATATTCTATAAATAGTATGCTATCATTTTACACTATTTGCCTTACAAAATCAACAACATTCCACGCAATAATTCAATAATATTACAAAAAGCGACAGTTTTACGGCTGTCGCTTTTCGTTACACTCCCCTTTTCATAAGCTTGTGAGGAATTATTTTATTTTCTTTGAGTGACGCTTTTACATCAATAATACGCTGATTTGACGAGCCTCTGAACGCAAGGCTTATATCGTGAAGAGCCTCAACAAATTCACCGTCAACAAGCACATCAATCATTGAAAGCATTTCATCCGTACATTCACATCTTGCTCTGCTGTCGGAAAGAAGCTCCCTGTCAAACAAATAGCCCGAATAACACCAAATTGTTTTGTCGGAATATTTTTCTCTGATACGCTTTAAAAACGGCACTAAGGCTCTTTGATTTGAAGGTTCAAAGGGTTCTCCGCCGAGCAATGACAAGCCGTCAATATATGACGGTTCAAGCTCTTTGAGGATTTTATCCTCAACCTCTTTTGTAAAAGGTTCGCCGTAATCAAAACTCCATGTCTGCGGATTAAAGCAGTTTTTGCAATGATGCGTACAGCCGGATACAAAGAGCGATACTCTTACTCCCTCACCGTTTGCAATATCGCAGAGTTTAATTTCTCCGTAATTCATCAAAGGTGAAGCACCCTTTCCTCAATTTCCTGAGTTCTGCCCTGATTCCAGAACTGAGTTCCGATATATCCACAGGTTCTTCTTGCAACATTCATCTTATCCTGATCACGGTTGCCGCAGTTAGGACACTCCCACACAAGCTTGCCGTCATCGTGAACGATCTTGATTTCTCCGTCATAACCGCAAACCTGACAGTAGTCGCTCTTTGTGTTAAGCTCTGCATACATAATGTTATCGTAAATGAACTTGATAACCTGTAAAACAGCGGGAATGTTATCCTGCATATTCGGAACTTCAACATAGCTGATTGCACCGCCCGGCGACAAAGCCTGAAATTCGGATTCAAGCTTCAGCTTGCTGAATGCGTCAATATTTTCAGTAACATGAACATGATAGCTGTTAGTGATGTAGTTTTTATCTGTTACACCCTTGATAATGCCGAAACGCTTTTGAAGACACTTTGCAAACTTATATGTTGTGCTTTCAAGAGGAGTGCCGTAGATGCTGTAATCGATGTCTTCCTCTTTTTTCCACTTTGCACAATAGTCGTTTAGCTTCTGCATAATTTCAAGGCCGAGTTCTTTGCCCTCTTTTTCTGTGAGCTTTTTGCCGATAAGGCTGTAAACGCACTCCCAAAGACCTGCATAACCGAGTGAAAGCGTTGAATAACCGCCGTGGAGAAGCTTGTCAATCTTCTCACCCTTTTTAAGTCTTGCCAAAGCACCGTACTGCCACAAAATAGGAGCGGCATCCGAAAGAGTGCCTGTAAGACGCTCGTGACGGCACTGCAATGCTCTGTGGCAAAGTTCCATTCTCTCGTCAAAAATCTTCCAGAATTTATCAAGATCCTTGCCTGCGCTGAGTCCGATATCAATAAGATTTACAGTCACAACACCCTGATTGAATCTGCCGTAATATTTCGGCTTGCCGTTTTCGTCAACATAAGGAGTAAGGAAGCTTCTGCAACCCATACAGGTAAAGCAATGGCCCTCACCGTTTTTATCAATTTTGCTCTGGAGCATAACCTTCTCCGAGATATAGTCGGGAACCATTCTCTTTGCGGTACATTTTGCAGCAAGCTCCGTAAGATACCAATACTTGCTGTCCTCTGTTATGTTATCCTCCTCAAGCACATAAATAAGCTTTGGAAACGCAGGTGTAATCCACACACCCTTTTCATTTTTTACGCCCTTGTGACGCTGTTTGAGTGTTTCTTCAATAATCATAGCGAGGTCGTGCTTTTCCTGCTCGTTTTTAGCCTCGTTAAGATACATAAACACGGTTACAAACGGAGCCTGACCGTTTGTTGTGAGCAAAGTAACAACCTGATACTGAATGGTCTGAACACCACGGTTTACTTCTTTGCGAAGTCTTTGCTCAACGATATCGTTGATTTTCTCTTCTGTGGGATGAACACCGAGTTCTTCGATTTCCGCAAGAGTTTCTCTGCGGATTTTCTCACGGGAAACCTGAACAAACGGTGCAAGATGAGCAAGGCTTATGCTCTGACCGCCGTACTGGTTACTTGCAACCTGTGCAATAATCTGAGTTGCAATGTTACACGCCGTTGAAAAGCTGTGCGGTCTTTCAATAAGCGTATCGCTGATAACGGTACCGTTCTGCAACATATCCTCAAGGTTTACAAGGTCGCAGTTGTGCATATGCTGTGCAAAATAGTCCGAATCGTGGAAGTGAATAATACCTTCCTTATCAGCCTCAACAATATCAGCCGGCAAAAGCATTCTTCTTGTAAGGTCACGACTGACCTCACCGGCCATATAGTCACGCTGAACGCTGTTGACGGTAGGGTTCTTATTTGAATTTTCCTGCTTTACTTCCTCGTTGTTGCACTCGATAAGCGAAAGAATTCTGTTATCGGTAGTATTTGCCTTACGAACAAGCGAGCGGTTGTAGCGGTAACGCACATATCTTCTTGCAAGCTCAAACGCACCCTTTGCCATGAGCTGATCCTCAACCATATCCTGAATTTCTTCAACGGACACTGCTCTCCTGATTTTGTTGCACTTATATTCAACATAGTCGGCAACATCCTCAATCTGTTCGTCTGTAAGGAACTTGTGTTCCCCCGAACCGTTTGCTTTTTTAACGGCATTAATAATTTTTTCAATGTTGAAATCTTCTTCTGAGCCGTTACGCTTAATAATTCTCATAATCCTTCCCCTTTTTATTATTTTGCGGTACTTCCTTGGTAAAAATATCCTATATCTGTTAATCCGAATAAAAAAATAAATTTTTCAATAATGCCGTATAAAAAATGCGTCATGTAATAAAATTGCAAGGAACCAAACTATCCCTGCAATGCAAGACCAATTATACAATAATTGCAATATAAATACTGTTGCACAGGCAACAATTATGTGATATACTATACTATATCTTGTGGTAAGATAAAAAACGCCACACATTATGGAGTGTTGCAAATGATAGAAGAAATAGGCGGTGCAAAGCTTAAAAAATCAGATTTCATCGGGATAAACGAGTGTTTTAAACCTATTGAAAGAGAGTATAAAAGGGGTGAAATCATAACTACATATTCACCCGAAAATGACACAATTTGCATCATAAAAGAAGGAACTGTTTATCTGACAACCGACAATGCCGAAAATCAGCGAAGAATTATTTCTTTTTATGAAAAGGGCGACATAATCGTCACCTGCATTGTACCCGAATCAGACAACAGAATTTTTTATCTGAGTGCCAAAACAAACTGCAAAATTGATTTCGTGAAATACTCAAAATTTACAGCCTGTTGTGAAAAGCATTGCAGTAAACACCAGCGGATTATAAGTGCATACATCAAAAAATCTCATAAAAAAAGTCTTGCTCACACAGACATTCTCTGTCAGCAGACGCTGAGGAGCAAGCTTTTGACTTTTTTTGAATACATTAAAACCGAAAAAGGAAAAAACACCTTTTATCTTCCTCTCCCTCTTTCCGACCTTGCAGATTACCTTTCTGTTGACCGAAGTGCAATGATGCGTGAAATAAAAAAGATGAATGAGGAAAATATTATAATCTCCGAAAAACGAAAAATCACAGTCATTGAAGATTTGTCAGAATGACATATAACATATATATGTATAAAAAAACATAAAAAACAAAAAATATAAATGCGTGATTTCGCCGTTTTGAGCCTGCAAAAAACTTGCAGGCTTTTTTTGTACACAACGATTAATATTGTAGTATAAAAACACCTTGCAGTCAACACGCTAAAAGAATTATAGTCAAAATAATTAATTTGACTGATTTTGAATGAGAATAATCAAAAATACCAATTTTAATTGCAAAAATGGTAAATTTATACTGTTTTTAAATAACGCTCGACACTTTTTTGTTAGCTAATTTTGCTGTCTTTAAATTTTTTTGAATTTTTTTGACCGATTTTGCTTGACTTTTAAAAAATGGGTGTTATAATATAAGTCAAGAGGTGAGGATAATGCTTACACAGGACAGGTATCGTGCAATACTTGATTTGCTCGAAGAAAAAAATTCGGTCACGGTGTCGGAATTAACAAAGTTGCTTGACTCATCCGAGTCAACAATAAGAAGAGACCTTTCCGCTCTTGATGAGATGGGAAAGCTCACAAAGGTTTTCGGCGGTGCAACTTCAATCACCAGAAACGAGGGTGTTTTTGAAGATGCGGTAAGCAATCGTGAAACCGTTATGAGCGATGAAAAAGATGCGGTTGCAGAATACTGTGCAAAGCTTATCCATGACTCTGACTTTGTTTATATTGACGCAGGAACAACAACATTAAAGCTTGTTGACCACATTACAAATACAAACGCAACATATGTTACAAACGGCATAACACACGCCAGAATGCTTATCCACAAGGGTATGCAGACATATATAGTAGGCGGAAAAATAAAACCGCTTACCGAGGCTGTTGTGGGTGCCGAAGCAATAAAAAGCATAAACTGCTTTAACTTTACAAAAGCTTTTATGGGAGCAAACGGAATTGACATCGGTTCGGGATTCACAACCCCCGACATTGAAGAAGGTCTTATAAAGGAAACGGCAATCAACAAATCTTATATGGCATTTGTTCTTGCAGACCATTCAAAATTTCGCAGGGTGTATTCCGTAACATTTGCCCCTCTGCAAAAATGTTGTATAATCACCGACAAACTGCCTACGCCGGACTTTTCGCAGGCAACGGTGATAAAGGAGGTAAAAAATGATTTACACCGTAACGCTTAATCCGTCAATTGACTACATTGTCAGACTTGATTCGCTTGTTCCGGGAATAACAAACCGAACAACCGCCGAAGAATATTACTACGGAGGTAAGGGAATCAATGTTTCATGCGTACTTGCAGAGCTTGACCTTGAAAGTACGGCATTCGGATTTGTTGCAGGCTTTACGGGTGACGCCATTGAAAAGGGTATTCGCAACGACAGGATTATCACCGACTTTATTAAGCTTGAAAGTGGAATTTCAAGAATCAACATAAAAATCAAAGCCGGCGTTGAAACAGAAATCAATTGTCAGGGACCTCACATAAGTGAAGGCGAACTTGAAAGGCTGTTTTCAAAAATCGACAGAATATCCGACGGCGACACAATCGTAATTGCAGGAAACATTCCGAATACGATGCCTGATGATGTTTATGAAAGAATCCTTGAAAGAATCAAGGGCAAGGATGTACGAATTGTAGTTGACGCAACAAAAAAACTTTTACTCAACGCACTCAAGTACAAGCCGTTCCTCATCAAGCCGAACAGACAGGAACTTTCCGAAATGTTCGGAGTTGAAATCAACACCGAGGATGATATTGAAAAGTATGCAAAAGAGCTGCAGAAACTCGGTGCAAAAAATGTTTTGATTTCACTCGGCGGTGACGGAGCGATGCTCATTGACGAATTTGGAAAAAGACACAAAGCAGGAGTCCTCAAAGAAAAGGTAATTAACACAGTCGGTTCGGGAGACTCAATGGTAGCAGGCTTTGTGGCAGGATATGAAAAAACAAAAAGCTACCCCTATGCGCTGAAATTAGGCAGTGTGTGCGGAAATGCAACGGCATTTCTTGACGGACTTGCCACAAAAGAAAAAATAAATGAATTGCTTGCAAAATTCAATTAAAAAGGAGAGAAAAATATGCGTATCACAGATTTATTAAAAAAATCGGGTATTGCTCTCGGCGTTAAAGTTGCCGACAAGAGCGAAGCAATTGACAAACTTGTTTCATTACATGAAAAGTGCGGAAACCTCAAGGATGTTAAAGCCTACAAAGAGGGAATTCTCAAACGTGAAGAACTCGGCACAACAGCCGTAGGTATGGAGGTTGCAATTCCCCATGCCAAGAGCGAAGCTGTAAAAGCTCCCGCCCTCACGGCTATCACAGTTCCAGGCGGTGTTGATTATGACTCGCCCGACGGTCAGCCCTGTAAGCTGCTCTTTATGATTGCCGCAACAACAGACGGTGATGTTCATCTTGAAGTTCTTGCAAGACTTATGCAGCTTTTGATGCATGAAGATTTTACCGCAAAGCTTAAAGCCGCAAAAACTCCGGAAGAATTCATCTCGATTATTGACGCACAAGAAAAAGAGAAGTTCCCCGATGAACCAAAGGCAGAAGTTCCTGCAAAGAAGGGTTACAGAGTTCTTGCTATCACAGCTTGTCCAACAGGTATTGCTCATACTTATATGGCGGCTGAATCACTCCAGAAAGCCGGCGACAGCCTTAACATTCCGATTAAGGTTGAAACAAACGGTTCGGGCGGTGCAAAGAATGTGCTTACCGAAGAAGAAATTGCAAATTGTGACGGTATCATCATTGCCGCTGACATCACAATAAATCTTGCTCGTTTTGACGGCAAGCCCGTTTTACAGTGTGCCGTTTCAGACGGTATTCATAAGCCGGAAGAGCTTATCAACAAGATTGTAAACAAAGAAGTTCCCGTATATCATCACAAAGGCGGTTCTGCAGATGCTCCAAGGAAGAGAGGCGGCGCTTACGGTCACCTTATGAACGGTGTATCACATATGCTCCCGTTCGTTGTAGCAGGCGGTATCTTCATTGCAATCGCATTCCTCATTGATATTGCGTGCGGTGTAAACGCACAGGAGGTTGGCAGTGCATTCGGTACGGTAACTCCTGCAGCCGCATGGTTTAAGACACTCGGCGGTGTGGCATTTAACCTTATGGTTCCTATCCTTTCAGGCTTTATCGCAATGTCAATTGCAGACCGCCCCGGTCTTCTCGTTGGTCTTGTAGGCGGTTTCCTTGCAACATCAGGCGCAACCTTTATGGATCCTGCCGCTGCAGAAACAGTTCCGTCAGGCTTCCTCGGCGGCTTGCTTGCAGGTTTCGTAGGCGGTTACTTAATGCTCGGTATTGAAAAAATGTGCGATAAGATGCCTAAGGCTCTTGAGGGTATCAAGCCCGTTCTCATCTATCCGCTTCTCGGACTCGGCGGTATTCTCGTTGTAATGTGCGCAGTCAACCCGTTCATGGGTATGATTAACTCAGGTATGTCAAACGGCCTTAACGCTATTGCCTCTAACCCTGCAATGATGGTTCCGCTCTGTGCGCTCCTCGCAGGTATGATGTCTATCGACATGGGCGGTCCTTTCAACAAGGCAGCTTATGCATTCGCAACACTTAACCTTGCAAACGCAGACGATCAGGCATACATCATTATGGCAGCAGTTATGATCGGCGGTATGGTTCCTCCAATCGCAATTGCTCTTTCAAACACATTCTTCAAGAATCGTTGGACAAACGAAGAAAGAAAGAATGCTCCCGTAAACTATGTAATGGGACTTTCATTCATCACAGAAGGTGCAATTCCTTACGCAGCAGGTCATCCGCTTCAGGTTATCCCTTCATGTATCGTTGGTTCTGCAGTAGCAGGCGCACTTTCAGCTCTCTTTGGCTGTAAGCTTATGGCTCCTCACGGCGGTATCTTCGTATTCGCAACAATGCAGGGTACATGGTATTTCTACCTCCTTGCTCTTGCAATCGGTGCAGTAGTTTCAATGCTTATGCTTGCACTTCTCAAAAGACCGATTAAAAAATAATTAATTTGCTATTACCCGTTTTTTGAAATGTTTTGTTCCTCGGCACCGGTGTAAAAGCCGGTGCCACCCCTCAAAACTCAAAGAACTTTCACGACATTAGATTCAAAACTTCAAAACACAAATTTGTTTATAAAGGAGATTTTATTATGGTATCAAAAGAACTCGTACTCACAAATGCACAGGGATTCCATATGCGTCCGGCATCGGTTTTTGCAACAGCTATGGGCAAATACAGCTGTGATGTAACAATAAAATTCAACGGCAATCAGTACAACGCAAAGAGCCTCCTCAACATTATTGCGGCTTGCATCAAGTGCGGCAGTGAAATTGAAGTTGTTTGCGACGGTGCTGACGAAAACGAGGCACTTGCAGAGGCAGTACAGCTCATTGAGAGCGGTCTTGGCGAGTAATGGCTCCGATGATAGACCAGTTACAAGAGGTGAAGATTATGCTACACGGAACAGCCGCATCCGAGGGTATCGGAATCGGTAAGGTAATGCTTATTGAAGAACATTCGCTTGAATACACTCCACGAACAGTAACAGATACTGAGGCAGAGTCACAGCGTTTTAAGGCAGCAGTAGATGCTTTTTGCTACAATACTGAAAAGCAGGCAGAAAATCTTCGCAGTTCAGCCGGTGAAAAAGAGGCAGAAATTCTTGCAGGTCACATTCAGATTATCAAAGATCCGTATCTCAGCGGTGAAATTGAAAAGCTGATTGCAGACGGTCAATGTGCGGAATCTGCTCTTGAGCATATGTGCGATATGTTTATTGCAATGTTCTCGGCAGCTGACGATGAGCTTACAAAACAGCGTGCGGCTGATGTCAGAGATATCAAGAGCGGTGTTCTTGGCATTCTTCTCGGAGTAAACGAAATTAAAGTAAGCGATGCGCCAAAAGGCACTGTGCTTGTTGCAAGGGAGCTTACTCCTTCTGTTACGGCAGGTATTGTAAAAGAAAACATAGCAGGCATTATTACTGAAACAGGCGGAACAACTTCCCACTCTGCAATTCTTGCAAGAGCGCTTGAGATTCCCGCCGTACTCAGTGTTGAGGGTGTCGCATCAAGCCTGAAAAACGGCGACACAGTTGTAGTTGACGGCAGTGAGGGCGCTGTAATTGTTAATCCGGATGATAACACAGTTGCAGAATACTCCAAAAAGCGTGACGCTTTTCTTGCAGAACGCAAAGAGCTTGAAAATTACAGGGGACGAGAAACAAAATCCGCAAGCGGAGAAGTTTATGAACTTTTCTGCAACATAGGAAAACCCGAAGACGCTGTCAAGGCAGTTGACGCAGACGGCGAGGGTGTCGGACTTTTCAGAACAGAGTTTCTGTTCATGGACAGAACTTCAATTCCGACAGAGGACGAACAGTTTGAGGCCTACAAAAAGGCGGCTCTTATCCTAAAGGGCAAGTCGCTGATTATCAGAACACTTGATATCGGCGGTGACAAGGACATTCCGTACCTTGGACTTGAAAAAGAAGAAAATCCGTTCATGGGATTCCGTGCAATCAGATATTGCCTTAAAAACCGTGAACTTTTCAAATCACAGATTAAAGCCATTTTGCGTGCAAGCGCATTCGGTGACATCAAGATTATGTTCCCGCTCATCACAACTATGGATGAACTTCGTGAGGGCAAAAAGCTTGTCACAGAATGTAAAGCCGATTTACGCAATATGGGCATAAATTTCAACGAAAACATTCAGGTTGGTGTTATGGTTGAAACAGCGTCTGCGGCAGTTATCGCAGATATGCTTGCAAAAGAGGCAGACTTCTTCAGCATCGGCACAAATGACCTCACAGGCTACACAATGGCTTGTGACAGAGGCAACAACGATGTGTCTTACCTCTACTCTCCCCTTCAGCCAAGCGTTCTCAGAATGATTAAACGCACAATTGAGTGCGGTGTTCAAAACGGCATTTCAGTCGGAATGTGCGGTGAGGCTGCCGCAAACAAGCTGATGATTCCGTTGCTTATTTCATTCGGACTCACAGAATTCAGCGTTTCCGCTCCGTCAGTTCTCAATGTGAGAAAAATAATTTCCACATGGACAAAAGAAGAGGCAGACAAAGTTACCGCAAAGGTGCTTGAAATGAGTACACAGCAGGAAATTGTCGAATACCTCAAATCGGTTGTGTAAAACAACCAAGTTAATATGCGTTAACCTCAGTTAAATAATTTGCAAACACGATTAATCCCCGTCAGAAATTCTGACGGGGATTTGTCTTTTGGTATATTAATTAGTTTCTCTGCATACTATCCTTTTTTGAAAAGACGCAGCCGCAGTAGTTTTGGCGGTAGAGGTCATATTCTTTTGAAAGGATGATTGAACGCTTGTAGCCTTCACGCTTTTTGAAGTCGCTGTACAGCCACGGAATGCCGTACTTCTCGGCAAGCTCCGCACCGATTGAATTAAGCAACTGCGCATTTTTCAGCGGACTGATTGTAAGCGTGGTTGTGAAATAATCAAAGCCGTGTTCATTTGCGTAGCGTGCAGAGGATTCAAGTCGCAGTCTGAAACATTTTTCGCACCGCTTTCCGCCCTCGGGTTCATTTTCAAGGCCTTTGACATACTCAAAGTAATCCTTGGGCAAATATTCGCCCTCGACCACCTTTACAGGATGTTCAAACGGCATAAGCGACACAAGACGCTTTTCTTCGCTCAGGCGGTAATTATACTCATCCGCAATCGAAATATTCGGATTGTAAAAATAGACCGTGATATCAAAATATTTTGAAAGATACTCAAGACAGTAGGACGAACACGGGGCGCAACACACATGCAAAAGCAGCTTTGGGACTTTTCCCTCCCCCGTTATTTTTTCAATCACCCTGTCGAGTTTTTTCTGATAGTTTATCTTGTTCATACTATTATATAAATTTGCAAATGTAGTCAAAAAGTTCTTCGGCTGTGTCTGCAACAAACGGCGCACCTGCGTTCATAAGCTCGTTTTTTCCCCTGAATCCCCATGAAACACCTGCCATTTTTACACCCGCATTGTTTGCCGTAAAGACATCGACATCGCTGTCACCGACATAGAAACATTCTTCGGGAGTTACGCCGCTCATATCGAGGAGTGCAAGCAGAGCATCAGGCTCGGGCTTTGTCTTGTACTGTGGTTTCTGCCCCCATGCCTGAGTAAACTTGTGATTTGGGAATGCTTTTTTTAGCATTTTATCAACAAATTCATCCGGCTTGTTTGAAAGCACACCTGTTTTTAAACCCTTTTTTGCAAGCTTTTCAAGCATTTCGGCACAACCGTCATATGCGGCAGTGTGGTCGTTGCAATGAACGGCATAGTGTCTGTCGTAATCAGCCTTGACCTTTTCAAAAAGCTCGTGGTCGGTCCACGCATCTCCCATCGCCCTTCTGATGAGCATTTCTCTTCCGTTTCCGACATATGTTTTATAATTTTCAACCGGTTTTTCTTCAAGTCCGTTAAGCTTCAGACCGTAGTTCACACTTATAGCAAGATCGGTAAGCGAATTTATAAGCGTGCCGTCAAGATCAAATACTACCATTTTTACCATAAATATCACCTTAGTTTAATCCTTTTTCCTGTTCAAAAAGTATCGCTCTGCATGGTGCCGCCTCAACTCCGCCGAGCTTTATCGGAAACGCACACAAATCATATTCGCCGTCAGCCACTCCCGAAAGATTGAGATTTTCGAGAACGGCAATATCCGCTCTGCCAAGTTCAAGATGTGTTTTAACTTCATCAAACGGAGGTGCGATTGACTCGGCATCCGTACCGACAAGCACCACCCTGCTTTGTGCAAGCACAATTGCGGCAGAATGTGAAAGGTATGTTTTGCCGTTCCCACGAAAGAGTATGCGTTTTCGGCAATACGGCAACAGCTTGTCCATATCTTCGCCTGTCAGCACACCCTTGACCGTTATTACGGTGCATTTTCCGTAGAAAGTGTTGAGCCTTAAATCGGTTATCCCCTTGCCGTCAGGGCAAAAGTGGAGAGGAGCGTCAATATGCGTGCCTGCATGAACGCACATAGAAATCTGCGAAAGATTGCACTCGTCATCTTCATCAATACTTCTCAGCGGAGTCACAACAGTTTCGGGATCACCCGGATATGTTTCGGTTGTAAGAGTGTCTCTCGAAATATCATGAATATACATACATCCTTCGCCTCTTTTCTTTTGAACATTTTTAATTGATGCAGAGCATCAGCTCCTCAGAGTCTAAGTAAAATATAACTCTGCTTAAATTCAGAACGAACCCACCGTATGAGTAAAAGCAGAACATCTGCACTATGATTATACCACATATTACTGCACTTTGCACCTTTATCGGCAAAATTTCCTTGTTTTACGGCAAAAAATAACCCCACAGGAAAACCCTGTGGGGTAAATTGCAATTGTGAATTTAATCAACAGCGATTAATTATTCAACAGTAATCGGTAAACCGACATTGCCTGTTTCGTAACCGCCAACGATGTACTTCTGAACGAGAGTAGCATCCTTGATTGAGATTCTGCCATCCTCGTTAGCATCACATGCCTTGAATGCGTTTGCATCATCAGCAGCAATACTCATAAGGTTGATAGCAATCTTCTGAATTGTTGTAGCATCTACAACTGTAATTGAGTAGTCACCGTCAGCATCGCCGAGAAGCGGAACACGGTTACCGTCAATCTTAATATTAGCCTTAGCACCTGAGCGTGACGGATAATCAAAGTTTGTAAGATCAAGTGTGATTGTTACATCAACAAGTGAATCTTCCGGATAACCGGCAGAAACTGTGTTAAGGAGCATATTTTCACCATTAAATGTAAGGTCAAAATCCTTGCCTATAGCAGCTGCGCTCTGCACAGAAAGGCCCCAGTTAGCAGCCCAATCGTCGTTAACTGCAAACTTGAACTGGTATGCAGCGTCAGCAGACTCGATACCTGTGTATGTAATCTGATAAACCTTGTCAGCAATCTTAGTCATGTGGTTAACTTCAGCGTCAACACCCCATGCTACACCGTTAAGCCAGCTGTTTTCGCCGTTACCAACAACTGTAATGCTGTTGATTTCAAGGTCTGTAACCATTTTAACGCCGTCACCTGTTACAGTAATCTCGTTTGTAGCAGGATTGAAAGTTACAGTTACATCGCAAGCACTTTCTACATCGAAAGTTACATTGTTGTCTGTACCGTCAAAACCAATCCACTTCTGCTCGTCGCCTGTGTTTGCAACAACCTTGAACTGATAGCTTTTGCCCACCGGAACAGCTGTAAATGTCTTTGTATAAACATCGCCGCTCTTTGTCATTACATTTTCGGGAGCGAGTGCAGGAGAACCCTGCCATTCATAACCTGTGAGTGATTCAACACCTGCTACAACATACTGTGTTTCGTCAACAGGCTCTGTTGCAGGTTCTGTAGTGGGTTCTGTTGTGGGTTCAACAGTTGTAGGCTCAACAGTTGTAGGCTCAACAGTTGTAGGTTCTTCTGTTGCAGGAGCTGTTGTACCTGAAGGATCAATACCGAGAAGTGTAGCTACTGTTGTAAGCGGAGCACACTCGGGATAAGCTACAGGATCAGCAAGCTGTTCTGCATACATTTCAGCATAAGCGTTGTAAACATCCATTGGCTGAGCCTCAACCTGTGCGCAAATGTCAGCTACAGTTTCGGGAGTGTAGTTTTTAGCATTCTTAACAGCCCAGTTGAAAAGAGCCTGTGCAACCATTTCTGCTCTTGAAAGGTAAATCGGGAATCTGCCCTCAGTTACATGACCGAGTGATGTGATTGCAGCCTTTGGACCGTAGTTATCGCTGTTCTTCTTCCATGTTGCAGCAAAGTCACGCTTTGATGAATCTTCGGTATTCTCAACTGTACCGCCTGTGAGGTAAATTGTGTCGCCGAGACAAGGCTTGCCGAGCGTTACATTACAGGTCTGGTGACTCTGTGATTTAGTATCAATTGTTGAGAAAATTACAGCATAGTCAGCGTTGTCTTTAAGACCGCCGTGATTTGTGCCGTCAGCTGACTTCAATTTTGCAGTATCGAAGTAGTAAAGACCTGTAGCAGAATCCTGCTTACATTTCTCTGCCTTACCCTGCCAAGATGTTTCAGGTAAATCATCGCCTGCTACAGCGTAAAGGTGACAGTATACTGTCTTTGTTGTTCCCCAATCTGCAGGGAGATTAGATGCGTCAAAATAGATTTTTGTGTCGGTTTCTTCAGCTGATGCAGAGAATATGGTCAAGCCTGAAAAACAGGATACAGCCATAAGAACTGCAAGCACCAAACTGAGAACCTTGGATGATTTTTTCATCGCTAATTCCTCCTTTTTTGTTACTCAAATTTCGAGTAATTACATTATATATCAAAATGTTCAGATTTACAAGTGGTTTTTGGCAAGTTTGTAAATTTTTTCTAATTCTTGTTTTAAACCTATTGTTATGCGCTAACATTTGGTGTTTTTACTTGACAACAGTTGCAAATAATTGTATTATTTTAATGGTTATTTTTATCTATCTATCTGTTAAGAGAGGTTAAGTTATGGAAAACAGCAAAAAAACCATGGATAAAATCGTTGCCCTGTGTAAAAACAGAGGCTTTGTTTACCCAGGCTCCGAAATTTACGGCGGTCTTGCAAACACATGGGATTACGGTCCGCTCGGTGTTGCACTTAAAAACAATATCAAAAACGCATGGCTCAAAAAGTTTGTTCAGCAGAACAAATATAATGTAGGTCTTGACTCTGCAATTCTTATGAACCCGCAGACATGGGTTGCATCGGGTCATCTCGGCGGTTTCTCTGATCCGCTTATGGATTGTAAGGAATGTAAAACCCGTCACCGTGCCGACAACCTTATTGAAGATTTTGACGGTACAAATGTTGCAGGCTGGACAAATGAAGAAATGATGGATTACATCAAGGAAAAAGAGATTCCGTGTCCTAACTGCGGCAAGCACAACTTTACCGACATTCGTCAGTTCAACCTTATGTTCAAAACATTCCAGGGCGTTACAGAGGACAGCAAGAATGAAATTTATCTTCGTCCCGAAACTGCTCAGGGCATTTTCGTGAACTTCTCTAACATTCAGAGAACAAGCCGTAAGAAAGTTCCTTTCGGTGTTGCACAAATCGGTAAATCTTTCAGAAACGAAATCACACCCGGTAACTTTATTTTCCGTGTTCGTGAGTTTGAGCAGATGGAGCTTGAATTCTTCTGCAAGCCGGGCACTGACCTTGAATGGTTTGAATACTGGAGAGGTTTCTGCCGTGACTGGCTCTATTCTCTCAATATTAAGGAAGAAAATCTCCGTCTTCGTGACCACGCAAAAGAGGAGCTTTGTTTCTATTCAAAAGCCACAACAGACTTTGAATATCTCTTCCCGTTCGGTTGGGGCGAGCTTTGGGGCGTTGCCGACAGAACAGACTATGACCTTACACAGCACAGTAAAACAAGTGGTAAGACACTTGAATATTTTGATCCGACAACAAACGAGAAGTACATTCCGTATGTTATTGAGCCGTCACTCGGTGTTGAGCGTCTTTTCCTTGCTCTTGTTGTTGAGGCTTATGACGAAGAAGTTATTGACGAAAAGGATACACGAGTTGTGTTAAGACTTCATCCGACGCTTGCTCCGTACAAAGCGTGCGTTCTTCCGCTTTCAAAGAAGCTCAACGAGCAGGCAGGCAAGGTTTATGAACAGCTTTCAGCCGACTTTATGACTGATTATGACGATGCCGGTTCAATCGGCAAGCGTTACAGAAGACAGGACGAAATCGGTACTCCGTTCTGTATCACATATGACTTTGAGTCTGTTGACGACGGTTGTGTAACGGTTCGTGACCGTGACACAATGCAGCAGGAAAGAGTTGCAATTGACAAGCTCAACGATTATATCGCTGAAAAGATTAAGTTCTGATTTTAATATGATATCAAAAGGACATTCCAAATGGAATGTCCTTTTTGCGCAGGTGCGGATATTATCCGCCCACAAGGAATTGTGCGAACAGTTGCAATGTTACGCTCGGGCATAATATGTTTTTTACATTGCAAACTGTCTGCCCGACCACAATTTTCCATTTTCAATTTTCAATTTTACATTTAATTAAAACTATCTTCACGAACAGGGAACGGCGGCTCGCCGTATAAGAACAGCGGATAACCTCAAAATTTGGGTTATCCGCTGTGTGTTTTATTCAATATAATAATCTGAATTCAATCAAATTACTTTGAGAGGTTTGTGAGAACCTTTTTGATTCTCTCAACAGCCTCAATCGTGTTTTCTCTGTCACCGAATGATGTAAGACGGAAGTAGCCTGCGCCGTTTTCGCCAAAGCCCTCACCGGGAGTACCTACAACATTTGCTTCGTTGAGGAGGAGGTCAAAGAATTCCCAACTGCCCATATTATTCGGACACTTGAGCCAGATGTAAGGTGAGTTCTTACCGCCTGTGTAGTAGATGCCGAGTTCATCAAGAGCAGATGCGATAATTCTTGCATTTTCCTGATAGTAAGAAATGTTCTCCTTGATCTGCTTCTGACCTTCTTCGCTGAATACAGCGGCAGCAGCACACTGAACAGGCCATGAAACACCGTTGAACTTTGTTGCCTGACGGCGGTACCATGTTGCATAGATATTGTGACCGTCACGCTCAAGCTCCTTAGGAATTATCGTGTAACCGCATCTTGTGCCTGTGAAGCCTGCTGTCTTTGAAAGTGAGCACATTTCAATTGCGCACTTTCTTGCACCTTCGATTGCAAAAATTGAACGAGGGAGATCCTCTGTGATGAATGCCTCATACGCTGAATCGTAGAGGATTATTGCATCGTTTTTGAGAGCATAGTCAACCCACGCTTTGAGCTGTTCGGCATTGTATGCAGAACCTGTCGGGTTGTTAGGTGAGCAAAGGTAAATGATGTCTGCCTTTACATTTTCATCAGGGAGAGCGGCAAAGCTGTTTGCCTCATTTGATGCGGCATAAACAATCTCTCTGCCTGCCATAATGTTTGAGTCAACATATACGGGATAAACAGGATCGGTTACAAGAACAACATTATCCTTTGAGAAGATGTCGCCTATGTTGCCGCAGTCAGACTTTGCACCGTCTGATATAAAGATTTCGTCAGCACCTACTGCAACGCCAAAGCTCTTGTAATAATCTGAAATAGCCTGTCTTAGAAACTCGTAGCCCTCATAATCGGGATAACCCTTGAAGGTTTCCTTGTGAGCAAGATCCTCTGCGCCCTTTTTCATTGCCTCAACAACAACAGGAGCAAGCGGAAGGGTTACATCACCGATACCAAGCTTGATAACCTTTTTATCGGGATGAGCCGCAATATATGCATTTGTCTTTTTTGCAACATCTGCAAAAAGATAGTTAGGAACGAGATTGTCAAAATTTCTGTTAATCTTCATTAAAATCAGTCCTTTAAATCTGAAAGTTAAGTGGAAAAATCAATTACTTTTCAAGTGATGCTTTAATAAATTCTCTGAAAAGCGGATGAGCACGGTTCGGGCGTGACTTGAATTCGGGATGATACTGAACAGCAACGAAGAAACGGTTGTCGGGAACTTCAACAGCCTCAACAAGAAGTCCGTTAGGTGAAGTACCTGTAATCTTCATGCCTGCATTTTCAATTTCCTCTCTGAAATCGTTATTGAACTCATAACGATGGCGGTGACGCTCTGAAATTTCATGCTGACCGTAAGCCTTAGCCATAAGCGAATCGGGCTTGATAACACACGGATATGCACCAAGACGCATTGTGCCGCCCATATCCTCAATGCCTTCCTGTTCAGGCATAAGGTCAATAACATTATGCTTGCCCTCCGGTGTAAACTCACCGCTGTTGGCGTCAGCATAGCCGAGAACATCTCTTGCGTATTCGATTACTGCAGTCTGCATACCGAGGCAGATTCCGAGATACGGAATATCATGCTCACGGGCATATTTTGCAGCCATAATCTTACCTTCGATACCTCTGTTACCGAAGCCGCCCGGAACGAGGATACCGTCAACATCACCGAGAAGCTCGTCAACCTTGTACTTTGTAAGAAGTTCGCAGTCAACCCACTTGATTTCAACATCAGCGGAATTTTCATAGCCACCGTGACGAAGTGCCTCTGCAACAGAAAGATATGCGTCATGGAGAGCAACATACTTACCGCAAAGAGCAATCGTGCATTTCTTTGTGCGGTTGTTGATACGGCTAAGCATTTCTTCCCACTCGGAAAGGTCGGGCTTTTTGTCCGTTACAATATTGAGCTCACGACATACAACATTTGAGAAATTGCTCTTTTCAAGCATAAGAGGTGCCTGATAAAGCGTTTGGAGAGTAATATTTTCGATTACACAATCCGGCTTTACATTGCAGAAAAGTGCAATCTTGTTGAAAATGCTCTCCTCAAGAGGTTCGTCACAACGAAGAACGATGATATCGGGATTGATACCGAGTGAACGAAGCTCTTTTACAGAATGCTGCGTCGGCTTCGATTTGTGTTCCTCACTGCCCTTGATATAGGGAACGAGAGTTACATGAATAAAGATGCTGTTCTCTCTGCCGACTTCAAGAGATACCTGACGGATAGCCTCAAGGAACGGCTGGCTTTCGATATCGCCCACCGTACCGCCGATTTCCGTAATTACAACATCGGCATTAGTCTTTTCACCTACATTGTAGATAAAAGACTTGATTTCATTTGTGATGTGAGGAATTACCTGAACTGTCTTACCGAGGTAGTCGCCGTGACGCTCCTTTTCAAGAACATTTGAGTAAACCTTACCTGTTGTGAGGTTTGAATACTTGTTAAGGTCCTCATCAATAAAACGCTCATAATGGCCGAGGTCGAGGTCGGTTTCTGCACCGTCCTCCGTTACATATACCTCGCCGTGCTGATACGGGCTCATTGTACCCGGATCGACATTGATATACGGGTCAAGCTTTTGAGCAACAATCTTGAGCCCTCTTGCCTTTAAAAGTCTGCCGAGAGATGCGGCTGTGATACCCTTGCCAAGACCGGATACGACACCGCCTGTTACAAATATATATTTTTTATTTTTCTTATGTTCGGTTATCTCCACGATTACACCTCAACTTCGCCTTCAAATACTTTTTCCGCATTACCTGTCATATATACCGTTTCATCAGTATAGTTGATAATAAGATCGCCGCCCTTGAGCTTAATCTTGATGTCTTCGCCCTTTTTGCAGAAACCGTTTTCACAAGCGGCAACCGCAACGGCACAAGCACCTGTACCGCAAGCCCATGTTTCGCCTGAGCCACGCTCCCACACTCTCATCTTGATTGTATGGTCATCGAGAACTGTTACAAATTCTGTATTCACTCTTTCAGGGAAGAGCTTATCGTTTTCAAACTCCGGTCCTACGGTTTCAATGTCAAGATCATCAATATCGTCCATGAATACCACGCAGTGTGGGTTGCCCATTGATACGCAGGTGATGTTATAGTTCTTGCCTGCAATTTCAACAGGTCTGTCGACAACCTTGTCACCGTCAAGAACAACAGGAATTTCCTTCGGATCAAGAATAGCCTTGCCCATATCAACTCTGAGGCGGTTAACCTTTCCGCCAGAAGTATAAGCCTTGAGTTTCTTGATACCGCTGAGTGTTTCAATTGTAATTTCGTCTTTTTCGTTGATATCAACCATACCGTGGTCATAGAGGAACTTACCTACGCAACGGATACCGTTACCGCACATCTTACCCTCTGAACCGTCAAGGTTGTACATTTTCATCTTTGCATCTGCAACCTTTGAAGGGCAAACAAGAATAATACCGTCACCGCCGATACCGAAATGTCTGTCGGAAAGTCTTACGGCAAGCGCCTCGGGGTTGCTGATTTCCTGATCAAAAGTGCTGCAATAGATATAGTCATTGCCTATACCCTGCATCTTAGTGAATTTTAACATAAGCTTTTCCTCTCTCATGTGGTTAATGTCGATAAGCTCCGTGCTGTGCTGTGAATAGTGGCTCTTGAGGCAATCTGCAAGTGCGTTTGCCGTGTCAAGAGATGTAAGACACGGAATATTTCTTTCAACAGTCTTACGACGGATTTTAACAGAATCTCTTGAAGGAATTCTGCCCTTTGCAGATGTTGAAATAACATACTGAATCTTGCCCGATTCAATGAGTGTAAGAGTATTGTTTGTCTTGGACTCGTGAATCTTCTTTACGCTTACGGCATCGATACCATACTTCTTGAGTACATCCGCTGTACCCTCTGTTGCGTAGATTCTGAATCCGAGGTCGTAGTATTTCTTTGCGATTTCACCGATTTCAGCCTTATCCGAATTACGGACTGTGATGAACACACCGCCCTTTTTCTTCATCTTGTAGCCTGCACCGATGAGTCCCTTATAGAGAGCCTCCTCAAGTGTGCCTGCAACACCGAGAACTTCACCTGTTGACTTCATCTCGGGGCCAAGGTGGTTATCAACATTGATAAGCTTTTCAAAGCTGAATACAGGAACCTTAACCGCAATGTAAGGACTCTTTCTGTAAAGGCCTGTGCCGTAGCCCATATCTTTGAGCTTTTCACCGAGCATTGCTCTTGTTGCAAGGTCAACCATAGGAACGCCTGTTACCTTACTGATGTAAGGGATTGTTCTTGAAGAACGGGGATTTACCTCGATAACATAAAGTTCGTCTTTATAGATAAGGTACTGAATGTTTACAAGTCCCTTTGTACGGAGTTCGATTGCAAGGTTCTTTGAGCTTTCAATAATAATCTGAGTCATTCTGTCTGAGAGATTCCATGCCGGATAAACCGCAATTGAGTCGCCCGAGTGGACACCGGCACGCTCGATATGCTCCATAATACCCGGAATAAGAATATCTTCACCGTCACAAATGGCGTCAACCTCAAGCTCTGTACCCTGAAGGTACTTATCAATAAGAATCGGATTTTCAATATTCTGTGCAAGAATGATTGCCATATACTCTTTGACATCATCTTCGTTGAATGCAATAATCATATTCTGACCGCCGAGAACATATGACGGACGGAGAAGAACAGGATAACCGATTTTGTCTGCAACATCGAGAGCCTCGTCTGTTGTCATAACCGTTACGCCACGGGGACGCTTGATGTGATACTTTTCAAGAAGCTCGTCAAAACGCTCTCTGTCCTCTGCCATATCAATGGCATCGTATGATGTGCCGAGAATATTTACACCGTTGTCGCTCAGGAACTTTGTAAGCTTAATTGCTGTCTGTCCGCCGAATGCGACAACTACACCGAACGGATTCTCTGTCTTTATTATGCCCATAACATCTTCGGTTGTGAGCGGTTCAAAATAAAGTCTGTCGGCTGTGTCAAAGTCTGTTGATACTGTTTCAGGGTTGTTGTTTACGATAACAACATCGTAGCCTGCTTTTTTGAGCGCCCATACGCAGTGAACAGACGCATAGTCAAATTCGATACCCTGACCGATTCTGATAGGACCCGAACCAAATACGATAATTGTTTTCTTATCGCTCTTCTGCTCTCTGATGAATTCCTCAGCTTCATTTTCCTTATCAAATGTTGAATAGAAGTAAGGAGTTTCAGCCTCAAATTCTGCGGCGCAGGTATCAACCATTTTATAAACAGGAACAAGCGGATTTTCAACCTTCCTGCCTGTGATTTTTTCAATTGTTCTGTCAAGGAATCCATTGTTCTTGGCACGAACATAGAGATCCTCCGTAAGCTCGCCGTTTTTAAGTTCGTTTTCAACGGCAATAAGATTTTTGAGCTTTTCAAGGAACCACTCGTCAATGAGAGTGATGCTGTGAATCTGTTCTACTGTAATGCCTCTCTTGAGAGCCTCATATACGCAGAAGATTCTTCTGTCATCGCAAACGCTGAGTCTGTCATAAACCGATGCGTTTGAAAGCTCTGCAAATTCCTTGTCGTTGAGAGTATCGTGAGAAATCTCGGCACCTCTTACGGCTTTCATAATAGCCTGTTCAAATGTCGGAGCAATAGCCATAACCTCGCCTGTTGCCTTCATCTGAGTACCGAGTGTTCTCTTTGCATATACAAATTTATCGAAAGGCCATTTCGGGAATTTTACAACAACATAGTCAAGTGCCGGCTCAAAGCAAGCGTATGTTGTACCTGTAACGGCATTCTTGATTTCATTAAGTGTGTAACCGATAGCAATTTTAGCGGCAACCTTTGCAATAGGATAACCTGTTGCCTTTGACGCAAGTGCCGATGAACGGGATACACGGGGATTAACCTCGATAACCGCATATTCAAATGTTTCGGGGTTGAGTGCGAACTGGCAGTTACAACCGCCCTCTACTTTAAGCGCAGAGATAATGTTGAGAGCCGCACTTCTGAGCATCTGATATTCCTTGTCGGCAAGTGTTACCGTAGGAGCGATAACGATTGAGTCGCCTGTGTGAACGCCTACAGGATCGAAGTTTTCCATTGAGCAGACAGTAATAACATTTCCGTCGCTGTCACGCATAACCTCAAACTCGATTTCTTTCCAACCTGAGATACATTTTTCAACAAGCACCTGTGTGATAGGAGAAAGTTCAAGACCGTTTGATGTGATTTCACGAAGCTCTTCCTCGTTATCGACAATACCGCCGCCTGTACCGCCGAGTGTGAATGCAGGACGGATAATTACAGGATAACCGATTTCATCGGCAAACTTAACAGCTGATTCAACATCTGTAACAACAAGTGACGGAATAACAGGCTGACCTATTTCAATCATTGTGTCCTTAAAAAGCTGTCTGTCCTCTGCCTTGTCGATTGTTTCGGGGTTTGCACCGAGAAGCTGAACATTGTATTTATCAAGGAAGCCCTCTTTTGCAAGCTGCATTGAAAGGGTAAGACCCGTCTGACCGCCGAGGGTTGAAAGAAGGCTGTCAGGGCGTTCCTTTTTGATGATTCTCTTAACTGTTTCAAGCGTCAAAGGCTCAATGTAGATTTTATCAGCCATTGCGTTATCAGTCATAATTGTAGCAGGGTTTGAGTTTACGAGAATAACCTCAAGTCCTTCTTCTTTAAGCGCACGGCAAGCCTGTGTGCCTGCATAGTCAAATTCGGCAGCCTGACCGATTACGATAGGGCCCGAACCGATTACCATAACTCGTTTGATATTCTTTTTGAGTGGCATATAATCATTCCTCGTTCAAGTAATTATTGTATCTGTTCTTATGCTGAATAGTAATCCGAATTTCGGACTCTTATTTTTTGTTGTTCTTCATCAATTCAATAAAACGGTCAAACAAAAATGCTGTATCGTGAGGACCGCCGCAAGCTTCCGGATGGAACTGAACCGAGAAAGCAGGCATATTTGTGTAGTTTACGCCCTCGCAGGTGTTATCATTGCCGTTTACAAAGCTTACTTTGCCGTTTTCGGGCATACTGTCGCTTACAACAGCGTAGCCGTGGTTCTGTGATGTAATGTAAACTCTGCCTGTTTCAACCTCTTTTGCAGGCTGGTTTGCACCTCTGTGACCGTACTTGAGCTTTTCTGTTTTTGCACCCTGTGAAAGCGCAAGGAGCTGGTGACCGAGACAGATACCGAAAGTCGGAATCCCGAAGTCACAAAGCTTTTTGAGCTCTGCAATAATCTCTGTGTTGTCCGAAGGATCTCCAGGTCCGTTTGAAAGCATTACGCCGTCGGGATTCATAGCCTTAATTTCCTCCGCTGTTGTGTGGGCGGGAACGACTGTAAGGTTACAACCTCTCTTAACAAGCTCTCTGCCGATGTTATGCTTTGCGCCAAAATCCATAAGCACAACATTGAGGTCGCCGTTTTCAGCGTCAAAATGCTCTTTTTCTTTTATAGTAGTGCTTTCAACAGCCTCTGTAATAACATAGTTCTTAATCTCGTCAAGTTCTTCCTTTGTTACATCGGGAGAATAGGAGATTTTGCAATTCAGAACACCGTATTCACGCACAATTCTTGTGAGCGCACGGGTGTCGATTCCATAAATGCCGGGAATTCCCGACTCTTTTAAAAAGGTGTCAAGATCACCCTCACAACGGAAGTTTGAAGGAACTTGGCACCATTCTCGTACAATATAACCTTTCAGTGACGGAGAGTCACTCTCAAAATCGGCAGGGATAACACCATAGTTGCCGATTAAAGGGAATGTCTGAATAACCACCTGACCGTAATAGCTGGGGTCGGTGAGTGTTTCAAGATAACCTGTCATTGCTGTAGTAAAAACAAGTTCTCCCGTAGTTTCTTTTTCGGCACCAAACGCCTTGCCCTCAAAAACTGTTCCGTTTTCAAGGATTAAGTATGCCGCACGGCTCATAAAAACACATTCCTTTCAATAAACTAAAAAAATTGCAGTCAGTTCTCATATGTTCTGATAACCTGCTTTGCAACCTCAAGCTTGCTTGTTCTGAGATCCATAGCCTGTTTTTCAAGATAGCGATGCGCCTGATCTTCGGACATATTAAGGCAGGTAATAAGCAGGAACTTTGCTCTGTTTATTATCTTCATATCCGCAACCATATGCTTGAGCTTTTCATTTTCCTCAATCACACGGAACATACGCATCTTAAAACATTCAGTAAACTGCAAAAAGTGGTGAAACAGGTGCTTGTTTACGGGCTTTGCAATAACAAGAACACCGTGCTCCGTAAGTGCGTCGTTCACATAATCCGCATTACGCTGAGGAACGATAATCACAACACTTGAACGGGTTGTTCCGGCAAAGTACTTTGAAAGCTCAATGCCGTTTTCCTTTTCAAGCGGTGCATTGACGCAGATGAGGTCAAAAATCTCACCCTTTGCAAGCTCCTTAGCCTCCTGTGAGGTTTGGCAGACGGAAATTTCCGTATAGCCTTCGCTTCCGAGCAATTGTGACAAAGAAACGGCACTCTGTTCAGAGTGTGAAATCAACAAAGCATTTTTCAAGAACCTCACCACCGCATATTGTTTCATTCATCTTATTATTTTACAAGATTAACCCCTATTGTTATTTACTTAAAGGAATTATGACAATATTTTTTACAATTTTGTAAAAACATTTTGATTGCAAATTTGTTTTACACTTTTCAACATTTTTCGGGCTTTACAACAAATTGTCTTTTCATTATTATTTATGGTTTTAAGCTGTATAATTCAAATATCCTTCATAGTGTAAACTTTGATTTTTGACACTATATATAGTATAGAGCCAAAACACCCCGAACAGCTATTGCCGTTCGGGGCGTCTCGGTTTATGTGAATTAAAAAGGATAGGTTAATTAAGCTATTGGAGATTATTCAACATCCTGCATAGCATCGTAGCCTGTTTCGCCTGTTCTAACCTTAACAACATCTTCAACATCATAGATAAAGATTTTACCGTCACCGATGTGACCTGTGTAAAGTGCCTTAACAGCCGCATCAACAACTGCCTTTACAGGAACCTTGCAAACTACGATTTCAACCTTCATCTTAGGAAGAAGGTTACTTTCAATAGCAACACCACGGTAATACTCTGCTTTACCCTTCTGAGCGCCGCAGCCGAGTACCTGAGATACTGTCATACCTGTGATGCCGAGCTTATCCATTTCTTCTTTAAGAGCTTCAAGCTTTGACTGCTTGAGAAGAATGTCAATCTTAGTAATCTTTGTGCCGTCGGTAGCCATATCATACTTGCCTGCAAGCTGAACGGGAACTGCCTGAGTTACAGGAACATTGCTGTCAACATCAAATGTTTCATCAAGTGAAGCTGTACCGACACCGATTGGCATAAAGTCTGCATATGCGCTGATAAGGCCGTGCTCGCAGATATCGAGGCCCTTCATTTCTTCGTCCTTTGTAACACGAAGACCTACTGTCTTTTTGATGATTGTGAATACGATAATCATGCAAACAACTGTCCAAGCTACGATTGTAACAATACCGAGAGCCTGCTTACCAAGCTGAGCAAAGCCACCGCCGTAGAAAAGACCTGTGATACCGTTCTGACCGTTACCTGTTGCGAAAAGACCTACTGCAAGGCCGCCCCACATACCGTTTACGCCGTGTACCGAGAATGCGCCGACAGGATCATCTATTTTAAGCTTGATATCAACAAATTCAACTGCTACTACGATGAGGATACCTGAAACGATACCGATAACTGCTGCGCCGATTGCATCAACATCTGCACAACCTGCCGTGATTGCTACAAGACCTGCGAGTGATGCGTTAAGACACATTGAAACATCAGGCTTGCCGTTCTTGATCCATGTAAAGAGCATAGTTGTTACTGTTGCAACTGCCGGAGCAATTGTTGTTGTAAGAAGAATCTGACCGAGACGAGCGCCGTCTTCAGCAGCGGCACCGTTAAAGCCGTACCATGCAAACCAAAGAATGAATACACCGAGAGCACCGAGTGTGATGCTGTGACCGGGGATAGCGTTTACCTTGCCGTTCTTGCCGTATTTACCGATACGGGGTCCGAGAATGATTGCGCCGACAAGTGCCGAGATACCGCCGACCATATGAATTACGATTGAACCTGCAAAGTCGATACAGCCGAGCTGTGCAAGCCAACCCTGACCGTTCCAAACCCAACCTGCTTCAATCGGGTAAACAACGAGTGAAATAATTGCGCTGTAAACACAGTATGCCGAGAATTTTGTACGCTCTGCCATAGCACCTGAAACGATAGTAGCTGCTGTAGCACAGAATACAAGCTGGAATACGAATGAGTTCCAATCAAAGTTCATCCAGTCTGTGAACATATTGAGATTGGGAACACCGATGAATCCTGCAACATAGTCCTCAGACATCATAAGTCCGAAGCCTAACAGGCTGAATACAACCGTACCGATACAAAAGTCCATCAGGTTTTTCATAATGATGTTACCTGCGTTTTTAGCTCTTGTAAAACCGGTTTCAACCATTGCGAATCCGCACTGCATAAAGAACACGAGTAATGCGCCAATCATAAACCAGACGCCTGTGCCTCCGTAAATTAGTTCTGCCATATAAATCTCTCCTTTTATCAAAATAACAAAAACGGCGTGGAGTTGACAGTTTAATTCTGTCAATCACACGCCGTTGTGTTACCTGTTATACAATATAAATAATGTTATTTAGTATAAATAGAGGTTCTATCAATCACACACCGAAAAGAAGTTCGCCGTATGAAGGATAAGGCCAGTATTCCGAAGCTGTTTCTGTTTCCATTGCGTCACCGACAGCTCTGAGTTCCTGCATAAGTGCAAATACTGTTTCTCTATAGTACTTAGCATACTTGAGGTTGTCATCGCTGTAGTCGCTTGCCTTGATAACAGCCTCTTCAAGCTCTGCAGTTTTCTTTGAGAAACATACAAGTTTGTTTGAAAGGCTTGTAATAAGGTCTTCCTCAACACTTGTAGGAATAGCGTCTGAAAGTGCCTTCTTGGCAAGTGCTGTATCCGTAAGATCTCTTACATATGATGTAACGGCAGGAAGAATGTTCTTCTTAGCCATATCAATCATTGTGAGAGCCTCAATGTTAATCTGCTTAGAATAGCTTTCAAGCTCAATTTCATATCTTGCACGGATTTCGTCTGCCGAACAAATCTTATTCTTAACAAAGAGGTCAATATTCTTCTTGTCAAGGAAGTGTTCCATTGCGTCAGGAAGTGACTTGAGGTTAAGAAGTCCTCTTCTTTCAGCCTCTTCAACCCACTCGGGAGCGTAGTTGTTACCGTTGAAGATAATGTTCTGATGCTCTGTGAATACTTTCTTAACAAGAGCCTTGATAGCTGCGTCCATATCATCCGCATCTTTAAGCTCATCGTAGAACTCTGAAAGTTCTTCGGCTACCATAGTGTTGAGCATATAGTTAGGGCAGGCAATGTTAAGTGAAGAACCAAGTGCTCTGAATTCAAACTTGTTACCTGTGAATGCAAAAGGTGATGTACGGTTACGATCCGATGTATCCTTCATAAAGTCAGGAAGAACATCAACACCTGTCTTCATCTTCTGCTTACCCTTGCTTACATATTCTCTGCCATTGATAATTGAATCAACGAGCTCGCCGAGGTCATCACCGAGATACATTGAAATGATTGCAGGCGGTGCTTCGTTAGCGCCGAGACGGTGGTCGTTACCTGCCGATGCAACCGTGATTCTGAGAAGATCCTGATACTCGTGAACAGCCTTTACAACTGCTGCAAGGAAAAGCTGGAACTGAAGGTTGTTTTCAGGAGTCTTGCCGGGTTCAAGAAGGTTTTCGCCTGTGTTGGTTGAAATTGACCAGTTGTTGTGCTTACCTGAACCGTTAACACCTGCGAACGGCTTTTCGTGAAGAAGACAAACAAGACCGTGTCTTTCGGCAACCTTCTTCATAACCTCCATTGTAAGCTCGTTATGGTCGGTTGCAATGTTTGTTGTTGTGAAGATAGGAGCAAGCTCGTGCTGTGAAGGAGCAACTTCGTTATGCTTTGTCTTTGCAAGGATACCGAGTTTCCAGAGCTCCTCGTCAAGGTCTTTCATATAAGCAGCAACTCTTGTCTTGATTGCACCGAAGTAATGGTCGTCAAGTTCCTGTCCTTTAGGAGCTTTTGCACCGAAAAGTGTTCTGCCTGTATAAATAAGGTCCTCTCTCTGGTCGTAAGCGTCCTTATCAATAAGGAAGTATTCCTGCTCCGGACCTACTGTTGTTGTAACTCTTGTAACATTTTCTTTGCCGAGAAGATGAAGAATCTTTACAGCCTCTGTATTCATTCTCTCCATTGAACGAAGAAGAGGAGTTTTCTTATCGAGGACCTCACCTGTATAAGAACAGAATGCTGTAGGAATGTAAAGTGTTCCGTCCTTAACAAATGCATATGATGTAGGATCCCATGTTGTATAGCCTCTTGCCTCGAATGTGGCACGGATACCGCCGCTTGGGAAAGAAGAAGCATCAGGCTCGCCCTTTACAAGCTCTTTACCTGAAAACTCCATGATAACCTGACCCTCACCGTTCGGTGTGATAAAGCTGTCATGCTTTTCGGCTGTGATACCTGTCATAGGCTGGAACCAGTGTGTGTAGTGGGTACAGCCCATTTCTACTGCCCAGTCCTTCATAGCAGCCGCAACAACATTTGCAACGCCGAGGTCAAGCGGTTCACCGTTCTGGATTGTCTTTTTCAAAGCCTTGTAGGTTGACTTTGGAAGTCTTTCCTGCATCTTCTGGTCATTAAATACCATGCTGCCAAAAATTTCGGGAACTTTTGCCATTTTAATTCTCTCCTATCCATTTTGAAAATAAATTTTAATGGTCTGATTTTTGCTTTATAAAAACAGAAAAGGACACTGTAAGCCTCAGCTCACAGCGCCCTTGCTGTCTTTGATGTTGTTAGTATATTCCACTTTTGCGAATTTGTCAATACATTTTTTGAAAAAAGTTTTGAATTTGCAAGTTTTATTAATTTTCCTGCAAAATTAAGCTGAAACACCAATAAGAGTTGCATATTTTCTACAACAATCACAGTAAAATGAAAGTTTTACCTTTAAAAGTTGCAATTTTCCTCTATTTTCCCTTGACAAAGCACAATGTATAGTTATATAATCTAAGTGCTGATTTTTCTTGATCAACGATGACAGGGCATTTCAGAATATCAGCCGACCTGCACATTCACCTTTGCAGGATATAGCACAGGCTGAGCATAGCGGTTTTACCGCTGAGAAGAGATTGGGCATTTTACAATTACATATATATGATTGATTATTAACCGGCAGAACATTAATTGCCACTTTGAACCGATAAGTTTACGAAAGCAAACTTCCTTTTACATATATATGTATATAAAAAGTCCGCTGAATAATTTTTGTGATTAACAGGAAAGGGTGATCATTAATGGAACAGACAGTCAGAGAGAACAACAAGACTCTGTATTCTCCGAAGTTTGAACATGATAACTGCGGTATCGGAGCTGTTGTTAATATTAAGGGTATCAAGTCACACGACACCGTGGCAAACGCTCTGACAATTGTTGAAACTCTCGAACACAGAGCAGGTAAGGATGCCGAAGGCAAAACAGGTGACGGCGTAGGTATTCTTCTCCAGATTTCACACAAATTTTTTAAGAAGGCAGCTGCTGAAATCGGCATTAAGCTCGGTTCCGAAAGAGATTACGCTGTAGGTATGTTCTTCTTCCCTCAGAATGAGCTTGCAAGGAATCAGGCAAAGAAGATGTTTGAAATCATTGCAGAAAAAGAAGGTCTTACAGTTCTCGGTTGGAGAAATGTTCCTTCAAAGCCCGAGGTCCTCGGTCACAGAGCTGTTGAATGTATGCCTGCAATTATGCAGTGCTTTATCAAAAGACCTCACGGTGTAAAAAGAGGCCTTCCGTTCGACAGAAAGCTCTATGTTGCAAGAAGAGTTTTTGAACAGAGTAATGAAGACACATATGTAGTTTCGCTTTCAAGCAGAACTATTGTATATAAAGGTATGTTCCTTGTCGGCGATCTCCGTAACTTCTTCCTTGATCTTCAGGACGAGGATTACGAGTCTGCAATCGCTATGGTTCACTCCCGTTTTTCAACCAACACAAATCCAAGCTGGCAGAGAGCTCATCCTAACAGAATGATTGTTCACAACGGTGAAATCAACACAATCAGAGGCAACGCTGACAAGATGCTTGCCCGTGAGGAAACAATGCGTTCGGAGCATCTCAAGGGCGACCTTGACAAGGTTATTCCTGTTGTAAACACAGAGGGTTCAGACTCTGCAATGCTTGATAACACACTTGAATTTCTCGTAATGAGCGGCATGGAGCTTCCTCTTGCCGTTATGATTACAATTCCGGAGCCGTGGGATAATAACGGCACAATGAGCCAGAAGAAAAAGGACTTCTATCAGTATTATGCAACAATGATGGAGCCGTGGGACGGTCCTGCGTCAATCCTTTTCTCTGACGGTGACATTATGGGTGCGGTTCTTGACCGTAACGGTCTGCGTCCGTCAAGATATTACATCACGGATGACGGCAACCTCATTCTTTCATCGGAAGTCGGCGCACTTCCTATTGATCCCGCAAAGATTGTTACAAAGGAAAGACTTCGCCCGGGCAAAATGCTCCTTGTCGATACGGTTCAGGGCAGACTCATTGATGACGATGAACTCAAAGAGTATTATGCATCAAAACAGCCTTACGGTGAATGGCTCGACAGTAATCTTGTTTGTCTTAAAGACCTCAAAATTCCTAATATGAAGGTTGAGGAGCATTCATATAAAGAAAGACAAAAACTCCAGAAGGCTTTCGGATATACCTACGAAGATGTTATGACATCAATCCTTCCTATGGCAAAGAACGGCACAGAGTCAATTGCCGCAATGGGTACAGACAGTCCGCTTGCAGTTCTTTCAAAAGAACCGCAGCCGCTTTTCAACTACTTTAAACAGCTCTTTGCACAGGTTACAAACCCGCCGATTGACGCAATCCGTGAGGAAGTTGTAACATCAACAACAATTTATATCGGTGAGGACGGCAACATCCTTGAGGAGCGTCCCGAAAACTGCAAGGTTATGAAGATTCACAACCCGATTCTTACATCAACCGATATTCTCAAAATCAAGAATATGCACATTCCGGGCTTTAAGGTTGCGGTTATCCCGATTCTCTACTACAAGAACACAAGACTTTCAAAGGCTGTTAAGCGACTTTTCATTGAAGCTGACAAGGCTTACAATGACGGTGCAAATATTCTTATTCTCTCCGACAGAGGAGTTGACGAAAACCATCTTGCAATTCCGTCACTTCTTGCAGTATCCGCTCTTCATCAGCACCTTGTTGCAACAAAGAAGAGAACCTCACTTGCAATGATACTTGAAAGCGGTGAGCCGAGAGAAGTTCATCATTTTGCAACACTTCTCGGCTACGGTGCAAGTGCAATCAACCCGTATCTTGCTCAGGAAACAATTCACGAGCTTATCGGCGACGACCTTCTTGACAAGGACTACTACGCAGCAGTTGACGATTACAACAGCGCAGTTCTCCACGGCATCGTAAAGATTGCGTCAAAAATGGGTATTTCAACAATCCAGTCATATCAGGGCTCACAGATTTTTGAGGCTATCGGTATCGGCAAGGATGTTATTGACGAATACTTCACAGGCACAGTCAGCAGAATCGGCGGTATCACAATCAAGGATATTGAAAAGAATGTTGACAAACTTCACACAGCGGCATTTGATCCGCTTGACCTCGGTGTAAGCGATGAGCTTGAATCCCGTGGTTCACACAAGTTCAGAAGCGGCAAAGAGGAACACCTCTACAATCCGCAGACTATATATATGCTCCAGCAGGCAACAAGAACAGGCGACTATGAGCTTTACAAAAAGTATTCTCATATGATTTCCGAAGAAATGGATCCTGTAAATATCAGAGGTCTTTTCGACTTCAACTTTGCGGAAACTCCTGTTCCGCTTGATGAGGTTGAAAGCGTTGATTCAATCGTAAAGCGTTTCAAGACAGGCGCTATGTCCTACGGTTCAATCTCACAGGAGGCTCACGAAACACTTGCGATTGCAATGAATCAGCTTCACGGCAAGTCAAACTCCGGTGAGGGCGGCGAAAGCCTTGAACGACTTCTCACAAAAGGACAGAAGGTTGACAGATGTTCTGCAATCAAGCAGGTTGCGTCAGGTCGTTTCGGTGTTACATCAAGATACCTCACATCTGCAAACGAAATTCAGATTAAAATGGCTCAGGGTGCAAAGCCGGGCGAAGGCGGACATCTTCCGGGCAAAAAGGTTTATCCCTGGATTGCAAAAACCCGTCATTCAACACCGGGTGTATCGCTCATCTCTCCCCCACCGCACCACGACATTTACTCAATCGAGGACCTTGCACAGCTTATCTACGACCTCAAAAATTCTAACAAAGACGCAAGAATCTCTGTTAAGCTCGTTTCGGAATGCGGTGTAGGTACGGTTGCCGCAGGCGTTGCAAAAGCAGGTGCAGGCGTAATCCTTATTTCAGGTTATGACGGCGGTACAGGCGCTGCTCCGAGAAACTCAATCTACAACGCAGGTCTGCCGTGGGAACTCGGTCTTGCCGAGGCTCATCAGACGCTCATTATGAACGACCTTCGTAACAAGGTTGTTATTGAAACCGACGGTAAGCTTATGAACGGCCGTGATGTTGCAATTGCCGCAATGCTCGGTGCAGAGGAATTTGGTTTTGCAACTGCTCCGCTTGTAACTCTCGGTTGTGCAATGATGAGAGTATGTAACCTTGATACCTGCCCGTTCGGTGTTGCCACACAGAACCCCGAGCTCAGAAAAAGATTCTGCGGCAAGCCCGAATATGTAATAAACTTTATGAAGTTTGTAGCAAGCGAACTTCGTGAATATATGTCAAAGCTCGGTGTAAAAACCGTTGATGAGCTTGTCGGAAGAATTGACCTCATCAAGAGAAAAGAAGGCATCACAGGACAGGCTGCCGAGGTTGACCTTTCTAACATTCTTGATACAAACTTTGTTTCGGAAAAGGTTGAATACAACAAAAAGAGCCTTTATGATTTCAAGCTTGAATCAACACTTGACGAGAGAGTCCTCTGCAAAGAATTTGCAAAGGTTCTTGCAAAAGGCACAAAGAAAAAGGTTGAAGTCAATGTTAAGAACACTGACCGTTCATTCGGTACAATCTTCGGTTCTGAGGTTACAAGAAAGCATTACAACAACCTTGATGACGATACATTTACAGTAGTCTGCAACGGTTCGGGCGGTCAGAGCTTTGGTGCATTCATTCCAAAGGGACTCACACTTGAACTTGTGGGCGACTCAAACGACTACTTCGGCAAGGGACTTTCAGGCGGTAAGCTGGTAGTTTATCCTCCGAAGAACTCAACATTTGACGCAGGTAACAACATCATCATCGGTAATGTTGCACTTTACGGTGCAACAAGCGGCAAGGCATTCATCAACGGTGTTGCAGGCGAGCGTTTCTGCGTAAGAAACTCAGGCGCAACGGCAGTTGTTGAGGGTGTCGGCGACCACGGTTGTGAATATATGACAGGCGGTCGGGTTGTTGTTATCGGCAAAACAGGCAAAAACTTTGCCGCAGGTATGTCCGGCGGTGTTGCTTATGTTCTTGATGAAGAAAGAGATCTTTACACAAAGCTTAACAAGGAAATGGTTCACTTCTCGGAAGTATCCGAAAAGTACGATATAATCGAACTCAAGACGCTTATTGAAGAACATGTTGCAGCAACAGGTTCACAGAGAGGCAAGAAAATCCTTGATAACTTTGACGAGTATCTTCCGAAATTCAAGAAGATTATTCCGCACGACTACAAGAGAATGATGGCTGCAATTGCCGCTTATGAAGAAAAAGGTCTTACAAACGAGCAGGCACAGATTGAAGCTTTCTACGAAATTGTGAATAATAAATAAGGAGGGGATATTTATGGGAAAGCCAACAGGATTTATGGAATATAAGCGTGAGGATGCCCCGGCATACTCCGTAAAAGAAAGAATCAAAAATTTTGACGAATTTCACGATCCCCTCAGCAAAGAGGATCAGCAAAAACAGGGTGCAAGATGCATGGACTGCGGCGTGCCTTTCTGTCAGGCAGGAATGCAGATTGGTTCTGCATTCTCAGGCTGTCCGCTTAACAACCTCATTCCCGAATGGAATGACCTCATCTACAAGGGCAACTGGGAACAGGCTTACAACCGTCTTAAAGTTACAAACAACTTCCCCGAATTCACGTCCCGTGTATGTCCCGCTCTCTGTGAAAAGGCATGCACCTGCGGTGCAAACGGTGACGCTGTCAGCGTAAGAGCCAACGAATACGGAATCATTGAAAATGCCTATGAAGAAGGTCTTGCAGACGCAAGAATTCCAAAGGTAAGAACAGGCAAGAAAATTGCAATCATCGGTTCGGGTCCATCGGGACTTGCCGCTGCCGACCAGCTCAATCAGCGCGGTCACTCTGTAACGGTATTTGAACGCAACGACAGAGTAGGCGGTCTGCTTATGTACGGCATTCCGAATATGAAGCTTGAAAAAGATGTTATCGAACGCAAGATTAACATTATGGAAGAAGAAGGCGTAACCTTTGAAACCTGCTCAAATGTCGGCAAAGACATCAAAGCAAGCGAAATTCTCAAGGACTTTGACCGTGTAATCCTTGCTTGCGGTGCATCAAATCCGAGAGATATCAAAGTTCCCGGCAGAGAGGCTAACGGTATTCACTTTGCCGTTGACTTCCTCAAATCAACAACAAAGTCACTTCTTGACTGCAACCTCAGAGATGGTACATTCATCAGCGCAAAAGGCAAGAATGTAATGGTAATCGGCGGCGGCGACACAGGTAACGACTGCGTCGGCACAAGCATCAGACACGGTGCAAAATCCGTTCTTCAGCTTGAAATGATGCCTAAACTTCCCGACACAAGAAGTGCCGACAACCCATGGCCGCAATGGCCGAGAGTCTGCAAAACAGACTACGGTCAGGAAGAGGCTATTGAAGTTTACGGTCACGATCCACGAGTTTATCAGACAACCGTTAAGCAGTTCATTGCTGACAAGAACGGTAATCTTGTAGGTGCGGAGCTTGTTAAGCTCAAACCCGAAAAGGATGCTAAAACAGGCAGACTTATGATGAAAGAGGTTGAAGGCTCAGAATACAAGGTTGATGTTGAACTCGTACTCATTGCGGCAGGATTCCTCGGCAGTGAAAACTATGTAACCAAGGCATTCGGTGTTGAAACAAACGCAAGAACCAATGTTGCAACGGCAGAAGGCTCACACAAGACAAATGTTGAAAATGTATTTGTTACAGGCGATATGCACAGAGGACAGTCACTTGTTGTCTGGGCGATTCGTGAGGGCAGAGATGTTGCCAAAGAGGTTGACGAAAGCCTTATGGGATACACAAATCTTTAATTGATTACAAATAACCTGATAATCCTCAATTTTTCGATATACCGGTTAATAATCAGAAAGCGCAGGAGCGGATTTCCCTCCTGCGTTTTTCTTTGTCATTTAGGGTTTGTTTCTGTTGCATATCAATATGATTGATGATAAAATAAAGGATATATACAATGCAATAAAATGTGAGGAAATATTATGAGTAACAGACCTGAAACCAATAAACAAAGCTGTCCTGTTTACAAAAAATGCGGCGGTTGTCAACTGCAAAATCTGTCATATCCCGAACAGCTTGAATTCAAGCAGAAGAAAGTCGAAAAACTTCTCAAACGCTTTTGCACCGTTGAAAAAATTATCGGAATGAAAACTCCCTACCACTACCGCAACAAGGTTCAGGCGGCTTTTTATACGGACAAAAAGGGCAAAATCATTTCGGGTGTGTATCAGTCGGGCAGTCATCATGTTGTCGGAATTGACAGCTGTCAGACAGAGGATGTTATTGCCGACAAAATCATCGTTGCAGTACGCAAGCTCCTCCCCTCTTTCAGAATGACAACCTATAACGAGGACACAGGCAAAGGTTTTCTCCGTCACATTCTTGTGAAAAGAGGCTTTGCGACAAATCAGATTATGCTCGTGCTTGTGACAGGTACACCTGTTTTTCCGTCAAAAAACAATTTTGTAAAAGCGATTCTGAAACAGTTTTCCGAAATCACAACCATTGTGCAAAATATAAACCCCTACCGCACCAACCTTGTACTCGGTGACAATCAGAAAGTGCTGTACGGCAAGGGTTATATTGAGGATATTCTCTGCGGTTGCAGGTTCAGAATTTCGCCGAAAAGCTTTTACCAAATTAACCCCGTCCAAACCGAAGTTTTGTACGGCAAAGCAATTGAATTTGCAAATCTCAAAGGCAACGAAACCGTGCTTGACACCTACTGCGGAATCGGCACAATCGGCATAATTGCCGCCAAAAACGGCGCAGGCAATGTTATCGGTGCAGAACTTAACGGCGATGCCGTGAGGGATGCAATCGTAAACGCAAGAGCAAATGATCTGAAAAATATCCGTTTCTACAAAGCCGATGCGGGCGAGTTCATGAGAGAAGCTGCAGACGAGGACGAAAAGCCCGATGTTGTGTTCATGGATCCGCCAAGAGCCGGCAGTGACCGAAAATTTCTCGACTCACTAATAAAAATGTCTCCTAAAAAGGTTGTCTATGTTTCCTGCAACCCCGAAACATTAGCAAGAGATTTAGCCTACCTAACCCAAAACAGCCCCTACAAAGCCCAAAAAATCCAACCCGTAGATATGTTCCCCCACACAGCACACGTCGAGACCGTAGTCTTGATGTCAAGGAAAGATAAATAAGGGCTGAAAAGTGGCGTATTTCCGGGCTTTTTGCGAGGGTAGCATCATCAGAAAAGCCTTGCGGAAAGCTCGGTTTTCTTATATGGAAACATATCCACTAAGCGAATTTGCCGGGGAACAGAAAAAGAGTGGTAGGGTTTAGGCTGTGGATTAGATGTCAGGGGTTGTGGCAGTGATTTAGATAACAGCGATAACCGCAGTTCAAGCCTCTCGATACTAAGAGACAGACTTGGCAGTGGAATAGATGTTATGGATTGGAGAATTAGAATGAATGCTGAAAATTTGATTTTGAAAAGAAGCCTTGTACTTCAATCATTTGCGCCATTATTCATATTGTTGGCAATAAAACATATTAAACTCGATACATTTTGGCATCTGATGGTATCTTTTATTAAATTATTTTCGGATAAAGGATTGGTAGCAGTATCTATAGCCGTTAAGAATGAAAACTTTGGTAGTTTTGTAATCTTTATAATAAGCCTTATGTGGTTATTAGTCACTTTTATCATTGCGATTGGATTTAGAGGAATGCAAAAATCAGGATTTAAATCAGCTGGCGAGCAGATTTTGATTGAGGATTCTCCTAATGACAGTGGAGCTACATTTCTTGTAACTTATGTGCTACCATTACTAACAGACGATGTTTCATCTATTAGAGGATTAATAGTTTTTTTGGTTTTGTTGTTAATGGTGATTGCTTTACTGATTAACTCGAACACATTTTATCAAAACCCCGTGTTATCAGCTATGAAATATCGAACATTTACATTTAAGTTTGTCAATCCGGCATCAGATATAAATCATTCAAATAGAGTTTATGTTGGAATTACGCATGGTGTTCCTATTGTAGAAGATGCAGTGATAAAAAGAAAGTATATTTCAGATGGGGTTTTTCTCATCTATAACGATTAAGAGATATAAAGATGGAGGAATACGAAATGGCAGAAACTGTATTTGGCGAAAATTACATTAAGTCAACTTTTAAAGAATTTTGTGAAAATACCAATTTGTGTGGATTTGAAGCTTATATTGTAACAAAAGAATCCCCGAAGTTGAGACGAATGTCATTAGATGAGCAAATAAATGAGAATGGAGATAATTTTAGAACTGTATTAAAAAACTTATTTATAGATATTATTAAAGAACACTATTTGTGCGTTGAAGCCCAATATACAGATGGACATCAATTGGCTGACAATCAGAATAAATATTTATATTTTGAACAAGGTGAGAGTTTTTATCCGTTTAAATATCTTAATGATACAGAAGAAATAGCGGAATTTGAAGAGGATGATTTGTCGAGTGCTTCTGGTCTTGCGTTTGAGATTAGAAAGGGCAATAAATCACTTTGGTTATATCAACATCTTTGGGGGATTATGGTTCCCAATAAGAAAAAAACGAATCTTATGACTAGAGTAATGCGATTTGAAAATAAGGTCGTATTTTCGGAACAAAAAGAAAGTCTTTTAACTATAGCTCACAAGATTGATATTATAATATTTGATGGTTATTTGATAACTAGGAATACGACATTGTTGCAGAAGTATTTTGGCTTTCATGATTATATCTATCAGGCTGCTCATCAGACTGCGAAAAGTATTGCGTCAAAGGATCTTGTAGAAAATATAGATAAATTGAATGAATATATAAGCAGAGGAAAATCAAAATATGCAAAGAAAATGATGCGAATCGGAACATCCAGAGTGTTTAATTTAACAAAAGAGCAATTAATTAAAAAAATAAACACCTTACCACGATGGCATGGTAAATTTACTGTAAATACAGACAAAAATCAAATAATATTAAACACTTATGGAGAAGTAGAAAGTTTAATTGATTTATTTGATGAACGATACACTAGGTCCGATGTTACAGACACAGAGTATGATACTGACGTAAAGACAGTTGCACAACCTATGAAGGAATAAAAATAGGCTCCCCATTACCGGATATATTCCAGTGGTGAGGAGCCTTCGTGCGTTTATGAAATTATGCATCAACATCAATGCTGACACCGGATTTTAGTTCGACGATGATGTGGTCATCCCAGGATTGCAGGGTAGGTACTTTTGAAAAAACAAGAGGTTTACCGCCAGGAACAATCAGGAATTCAAATGGTAGAGATACCCGAAGTGATAAAAAGATAGGCACTATTCGAAAAGAAAGCACAAAAAACAAATAAACATTTTTTGATAACTTTTATAACATATTAAAAATAATATTTTAAGGGAGACTAATATGAGCAAATATAGAGTATCAGTAGACGGAGAATTTGAAGATGAAATTTTTGACACAGAAGAAGCAGCTGAAGATTATGCAAACTATTTAATTGGCTGTGCAGCGCAAGGGGCTGAGGACTTATATTTATCAAATCCAGGTGACTATCCACTTGAATTTGCCGACGAATATGAGATAGAAGTCATAGAAGTTGATAAATAGGCTGAAGAATCCCCCATTATTCATAATGGGGGATTCTAATTTTATTAAGAAAATTTATAATATTTTACAATCAAACCATTTGTCAATCGGACTGATATGCAGTATAATATACAGGTCAGGACAAAATAACAGTACACATCAGATATAACGGAGGAACGATGAAAATTCAACTTGCTATTGCAATTTGCGAAAATTATATATTTAACCATCAAAAGCACTCGGCTATATCTTGCGGAAACATATCCAACGCAAAATTTCGTTCAGGTTGTAACCTCGGATTAGATAATGCAAATTGAGTGAGTGGATTAGATGTCAGGGTGTTTGGAGAGAATTTTATAGAACAAAAAGCTGACGACCAATCCTGCAATTCGACCGTTTTGAGGGGTTCATGAACAGTGAAATAGATGTTAATAGAAATTAGATAAATCGGAATTTGGTGGAGAACATACTATGAAAAATTTTTTATATCTTATCGTGCAGTGTACATGGGGTATTTTACAGTCTTTGTTGGGATTAATAAATTTTTTGCTTCATATTCGTGACAGACACTATTTTTATCATGGTGCAGTAATAACAGAATGGAATGATAAATCAAGTGTCTCTTTGGGAATGTTTGTATTTATAACGAAAGAACCATACTTTTATGATAAATTAAAAGTTGAGTATACAAAAGATGAACTTTTAAAAAGACTTCTTGTACATGAATATGGTCATACAGTACAGTCCCTTATTTTAGGTCCACTATATCTTATTGTAATTGGGATGCCTTCAACTTTGTGGGGATTTTTGCCGAACTTACATAAAAAGAGAAAAGATGAGCAGATTTCATACTTTTCATTTTTTACAGAAGGATGGGCAAATAGACTTGGTGAGAAGGTAACAGGTGAAAAGTCAATGGGGAATTTGGTAATAGATTAGGATTGATTACAGGAAGATAACTTCCAGTTTGTAGGGATGACCTGAAAAATGAAGTTTAAGGAACAGAGCTTTACCCTGTTTGCCTATACAAATTATAGGACAATTCAAGGTTGTCACAGGCTCGAACCACTAGATTTTAAGGGAAAAGGTGCGTTCCACCATTCCCTTGTACAATAGGGGTTGAGTATGTTTTTCGTTGAACAACCGTGCCACATCGAGACCGTAGTATGGTGTCAAGAAAATAATTAAGCAATATATAATTGGCTTGTTTGCTGACTTTTGCAGCAGTTTAAATTATACGCACAACTGCTGCAAATGCTTGGCTGTATCTTGCGGAAACATATCCGCTAATGTTAGGTATCTAAACAGCACAAAACAATTCGAATTAGATGCAGTGGCTCTGTTTTTATCGGGGTACCCCTATTTATTGACATTGAGCCTAATTTTCATATATTTCGTTTTTTCGGGTTACCCCAACTATTGACATTGAGCCTGCTTAGTTAGCTTTCTGTTAGACAAACAGATTTTTAGAGGGGTTTTATCTCTGCTGAACGCAAAAGAAAAACGCCCTAAACTTCAATGTTTAAGGCGTTTTTTAAGCTTGTCAGGGTTGAGCAAAAAAGATGTTTTTGCCAATTTTTATGGTAGTTTCGAACCAACGAAATAAAATATTACTAAAAGATTTTAGCTGAAAATTTTATTCACCTCAACTGACAAAACTATATTTTTGTTTTATTCCAATTATTTGAAATAAAACAAAACAATTCTTTTGCAAAATCTAGGCCTTTGTCTTTAAAAGCATCTATGTTTTTCTTTGAAGTAAAAATATAGTAATACCCCGTTTTATCTTCATCACTTGGATCTATTGCTTTTACTGATAAAGCATCCTTTAATTGTATTACTCTGTTAGGATTAAATTCAATAAAGATTTCTTCGTTACACAGCTTTGCATAATTACTTTCAAAGTGTTTATTCACAAATATAAATGCAAAGTCGTTTGATAAATCATACTGATTTGAAAAATTTATAAATATTTGGAAAATTTTCATTACTTTTCTCTGGGCATTTAGAGCTTTCTTTGCAACATCTTTTACTGCCTCAGGAGAGCTTCCTTGGACAGTGTTGCTTAAGTCGGATTCTTCTTTGCAAACTCTACCATATTCGCTATCATTTATATAAAATATATTATCTTTTATCGCTTTTAAAGTGTTCTTAAATGAACGTGCAACTTGATTTCCTAGCAACTCTTGCTCAAGATTTTTAAATTCTATTTCACTTTTCCATAGTGGCTTTAAGCGCTTGCCTCTGTCAAAAAAATGTTCACTAATTACACTTTTAACGCAATGGTTCTTTAGGTAACATACTATATCATCATCGCACAAAAGTGATAAATTTATACCTTTTTCTAAATAACCAGATAGAGAAATTGCAGTTTTAGAAAAAATACTTTTTTCGCTACCTAATTTTACTGTGTTGGTTTTCACCATATAGTCATCATAGCTTTCTATTGCTAACTGAATTAACTTCACATCATATAGGATAGTTGGGTTATTTTGTATCCAGTGTCTCTCTAAATCATTTGCAAAAGTAACATTTTCAATTACACTCAACGAACCACGTTTATAGGCAGCTACTCTTTTAGTGGCAGAAGAAGCATCAGTATATTCAGATATTACATATCCTGCAAACAGTCTATCCACATCTAATGCCATTGTATTAAAACCAGTAACATATGAATCCCTTATAAGATAATCAAGTTTGTCAACATCAATAAGTGAACCATTAAGCATTCCTATTACAATATTTTCAATTAATCTTTCCTTTGGTTTAAACGGAACTCCAATTATTGACCTAACAAACAACTCTTTATCAATTTCAGAAAAATCAAATTCTGAAAGTAATTCTAATCCTACAAGTGCACTCATTGCCTCGTGAGGTTTACCGGTATTGGTCTCTATATCTTTCTGAAATGCAAAGTTCTCTGAAAAATGGTTGTTTAATTCCATTTGGAAATCAGTACTCTTATTGTAATATTCCTCTCCTGTATGAGAAAACGGAGAATGACCAACATCATGTAATAAACATGCTAACAAAAATGTCTTTCTCACTCTTTTCCATGGGAAATTTTCATATTCAGTATAATTTCTGCTTTTGACATTATTACTGAAACAGTCAAAAGCTTTTTTTCCGAGATGGTACACACCTATTGAATGGACAAATCTATTGTGTAATGCAGATGGATAAAGTGATTGATACCCTGTTTGAACAATATTTCTTAAACGTTGAAATTCCGCTGTATCTATTAAAGGTAAACAGAAATCATCAATATCAATATATCCATAGATTGGATCCTTAATTTGTTTCATATGTGTTTACCCCCTATTGAGCAGTTAATTATTGTTCTGGACATATTCTATTGATTTATTAACTAGAAACTGTAAGATATTTAATGGTAAATAACCAATAAATCTACTTTCTAAATCATCTATATTTTTAGTGTTTACAATATTAATAGAATCTTTACTTTGATCATATTCAAAATAATCGGAAAAATCATATAACGCAGTCACCACTTGTTGAGATGATGATAAAAAAATTGCATCTATCTCCTCATCTACTAGGGATTGTTTTTGAATGTAGATTCCTGCCTTACTTAATTCATCCAGCGTAATAGATTCTTTTTTGTTTAATCTTTTTAGAGCTATTAATATATTAGCAATAATATACTCTGCCCCCACGATTGTAGCCATAAGTTAATCCTCCCTTTAAAATTGTCATATCAAAAATGATATTAAAGTATTATACCATTATTTTTTCCTATATTCAAGATTTATGTTTTAAATATGATAAATATTAACCTCATAAAGTGTACTTTGAATTTGTAGGGAGACACTCTTTTCACAACTCCTGTTCCACCTCGTGTCCGCCTACAAATATCACCTTAATTTTAGTCATAGAAGCGATGCCGTTTTAAACCTTCAGAAAAATCATCATTATGTTTGTCGAAGTTCTTTTTTCTACATCTCGTTCAAACTATCGCAACTCAGGTGTATCGGTAAAATACATAACTTTTAATTTCTTTCTAAAAAAGGACAAATCTCTTATAATATTTGTCCTTTTGTCAAGGCTGTGCATAAAAGATGTTTTCACAAATTTTTATGGTCGTTTCGAGTCAACAAAACAGATATTAATCAAAACTTAATCCGTTCAAATTAAAATTCACTTTGATTACATATCAACAGAGAGTATAAATTCATTGTATTCTTGATCAGCCTCCTTGAATACTTCAACTATTTTGCAAACTTCGTCGGACAGTTCCGTTGAAACTTTCTTTTTAGACTTGTAAATTATCATTATATTTGCCGGCATAAACATAATACCAGTTAATACATTCCAAAGTGCATCCAATTATTTTCATACCACTGGGGTAACTCTAATTTTTTCTGTATTATTTGGTGAATTTCACCCAAATACTCACAGTAGGAAAAATCCAATATTCTCTCAACAACCTTTTTATCTTTAATTTGCATAATTACCCCTTCTATTGAATCAGAATAAAACCAAGCTCGCTTATATTGAAATTTGTTTTACTCTGCCTAAGGCATAAATCATCACACGGCAGCGCGATATCATAGAAGCGAAAAGTTTAGGACCCATTTTTCACATAATCGTAATATGACAAAAGCAAAGAATTTGCCTTCTTAGCTTCCGTATTTAGTATACCAATAAGTTCAAGAAGATCTTGCAGTAGAACGGTTATTTGGTACGAATTCGGGTTTTATATATGAACATATGTGGTTGCTTATTGTGTGAAATCAAAAAGCAAGTGATGTAATGTTATTACACTTTTGTCTGTGGCTCTAATATGCTGTGATGCATACTGTGGTTCCATGTAGCGAAATTCTCGAGATAAATTGCTTACTGGCGAAACTGTTGCAATTTCAGAAATTAATTCCGTTACGATTTCTGGAATTTTTCCGCTTAATACATACCCGACAATTGAAGATTCTGATGACTGTGAACCATAACGTCCTGACGTATAGTTTTTTACTCCTGTATCGACATATCTTTTGATTTTGTCTTTCTTGTGGTTGTAGAGATTCTTACATTCTGCACCGAAATAACTGTTTGAAGTATTCCAGTCACGGAAACAAAAATCAATCGTAGGCTTACATCCGTGGGCTTTTTTTAATGTGGGGTCTGGATACTGATGAACAGGTCCAATGCTGTTTATTCTTAGAGTGGTGGCCCGATTCTCGTTGATCCAGCGCTGTAATATTTTTCCATACCATTCCAAGGTGATATCATCTTCCTCAGCATTTTTTGAGATAGTGATGTTCGTATCTGCTATTAAATCATAATATCCCTGCCACAGAGTCAATAAAATCTCATTAACCCCAGAGGGAGCAAGCCGCTTTGCTAAATCATCCGGAACAGTTGATGAGGCTGTTATATTTCTTATACTGCTCATTGTATTACCTCCACGCCTTTGAAACGTCTTTGAATATCTCATCTGCATCCCTGCAAGCAGCAGAATATGTCCAATATTTACGTTGCGACGGCTTAATGATAAATATCTTATCCGGCTGGTAAATTCTGAGATTTCGTCTAATGAATACCATTTGCAGATTATCGACCAATGAACTATCCAAGCTTAGAAGTATTTCATTCAACTTATCATTGTTTTTTATAAAATTTAATTCCTGATCAGTTTGTCGCCCAACATTTAAAACAAGCACAGATAGCGGAGCATCGCCAAAATATAAGTCTCCAGATAAATCTACACCAGTTCCAAAGGTGTTAGTCAATACTTCGCTTATAGAACAATAATACAACTTATAAGCATCAGTGTTCGGACACTTAAAGGATACTGAATGCCGCTTTTTCTTGAAACAGTCATATACATAATCTATCACATCATCTACTTGATAGCTCTCATATTCTTTTAGTCGATACATATGGCGCACATATTTTTCTGCTTTTTGCTTTTCTATTTGTGAGAATACCAATTCATCAAATATATTACATGCTTCGGCAATCTCCTCATCGCTAGGAGTGGGGATTGGCGTTTGCCAAATATCTCCGGCTTCTAACTCATCTCTTTCTACTAGCCACTTCCTGTTTGTAAGAATGTGATAGTATGAAAACACTCTAGAACCAATTATCACACTCAAGTATTTGAGCTTATTTATGTCACCGTGTACTCCTAAAAAACTATGGTTGAATACAGCATCATAATTCAGCACTTCTGAAAGAAATGTTCCATTTCTATGGCTCTGTTTAATTATTAAGTGTGGGGCTTTAAAAATTTCTCTGGCATTTTTAACAATGCACTCAAAATCATTAAAATCAACTATCGGAAGCTCACTGGATGAAACATAGTATGGTTTAAAGGATTTGGCTTCCACCAATGGAAGGCCCACAAAGTCATAACATTGATGTTTCCTGTTTCCTCTTTTGAACCCCTCAGCGGTTGTCATGTGATTTTCTTCAATAAATGACGCCATAGGTGCAAAAGTACTTTGCATTTTTCCTATTAATTCAAGATCTCTAGGTGCTCCCCACATTGCAATTTTCCAAATCCTATCATCATCAATCATGTCACGGGGTATTCTACATATATCGGTAGGATCAATAGAAAACTTTCTAACGTCTTCAATTGTGTAAATTGGCTTTGGCGTACAATAAAGTATTGGCTGGCTGATCTCTTCTTTTTTAGGAGTATAAATAATGGCAGCAGCAGGTCCACTAGCATGATCAAACAAAAATTTTCTATATGCTGATAAATTAATAATTGCGAGGACATTGTTATCGGAAAACAGATTTGCCCTATACACTCTGCTTTTATCTGATCTGTTAAAAAGCAATCCTTTGCTAGGCATAAGGAGACAAATAATACCGTTTTGCTTGCACAACTCTGAACACTTGATAGAAAATGCCTGTGCAATTTGCTTGTCGCCAATAACGCGATTTGCTTTTTTTAAGTACTCTTTCGTTTTCTCAGTAATGCTACTCTGCCAAGGTGGATTGCCGATAATGACATCATATCTTCTGTTATTAAAAGATTTATCTTCATCGAAAAAATCACTTGAAATTAGGTTGTTTTCTAGTAGACGTGGAAATGAAAGTTTCTCCCAGATGCTCCGTGGATCGAGAAAATCACACATAGCTAAACTAAGACTAAATGAGGCAACTCGAATGGCTTCTTCATTAATATCTACACCAAAAATGCTGTTTTTCAACAGAAGATTCAGTTGATCGCAGGTAATCGAATGAAAATCATTTTGGACCATCCATCTGCAAACGAGTCTTCTGTACGCTTCAACCAAGAAAATGCCCGAACCGCAGGATGGATCAAAAAAGGACGTATCTTTATACTCACCTTCCCACGGATACACTTCATCCATGACTAAGTTGACAAGATGTAGCGGTGTATAGTACGTTCCTTTCTCATCATCTTCGTCTGACAGATGGAAAAACAGTTCATAAATACTGCTTATTAGCTGAATTGGAATAATGTCAAAACTATAAAAAGGCCATAACGCCAGTTGTTTGCTTTCTAAATTACTATCACCTAAAATAAACATGCGCAGTTCATCCAAGTCTTTTTGAGTAATAATCTCCGTTTCAACTTCTGTAACTTGAAGTATATCGCCATTAAACTTTTTTTTGAGTGCACTGAACAAGCTATAAGTTGACTCTTTACTGGTCAATACATCGGTATACTGTTTTGCTGATTCCAAAAAACTAGAGTAAAATCCTTGTGGAAATACAGTACTCCCATTTGAATCTTTTCGTTCTTCCAAATATTTAATAAAAATTGAACGGCTAAGCAATGAGTGAACTACGCTAGTGATTGTTTTTTTATTTTCATTACATCTTTTGCTTATTTGATTGATTAGCGTTCTTCGCATTATTCTCAGATTTGACATCAATGTAGAATCCACACGACCTTGGGCATCAAATCTATTCTTACTTTGCCGCCAATATTCACCACTTTCAAGTAACGATCGATGATATTTCTGAAGCGCAATTCGTTGTGATGTAATTCCATCAACCAGGCTTAATGTTTCTATTAACCCAGCAGTGGGGTCGAGATTTCCTTTCTCAACTGCTTTAGGTGTCTCGTAGTTGTTATAAATCAAAATTTCATCCGGAGTAACTATGAATAGTAGTGGAGCCTCACCGAGATTCCACGAAAGGCGATGTAATTCTGCAACTTGCTTTGCATCATATTCTTGTATAACAGAAAAATAAATAATCGGAATTTTTGCAATCCCATCTGCATCACGAAGAAAATATACGGCATCAATTCCTATTTTTTCATGGACTTGCGTATAGAATAACTTTTGAAAAGGACTCATGCTCTGCAAACTGTCTTCTGTAGCCAAACCAGTGCTACTATTTATGTCAAGGCATTCAAATATGCCATTTAGCAACTCATTCATGTTTATGCTCCCACATTAATTATTTTGCAAATCTAATCATGTATTGCTTTATTGTTTATGGGCTCATCATCCTTGTTAGTACTTCTTCAAATCAACACATCATTAAAATCTAGTGCACCATAATCTATCATTCTGGGATATGTGAGCGGATGACAATGTTTTAAACAGTCTTTGTAGACTGTTTAAAATACTGTTATTTAATCATTATAGCACACACATCAAATTTTATCTAGCCGTTTCGACAAAATTGATTAAAAGATTTAGCAAACCATAAAGCAAACTATGATACTAATTTCTAATTAAACGCTTTAACAATCCATTGTCTTGCAGTGATGCTTGTAATGGTGGAGGGAGAAAGATGATTGATAGTTGAACACAGGCGTTCAACAACTTTGTTCAAAGTCTGAAAGGCTTCATTTTTGAAACCCCGTATGCGGATTTCTTTCCAAATCTGTTCGATTGGATTCATTTCAGGTGTATAAGGCGGTATGAAAGCAATACGAATATTGTCGGAAACATTTAATGCTTTTGATTTATGCCAAGCAGCGCCGTCGCATACCAAGATAATTCTATCATCAGGATATGTTGAAGCCAAATGACCAAGAAAAACATTCATGCAATCGGTATTGCAATACGGCATAATCAAGAAACTGCTTTCTCCTGTAATCGGTTCTACTGCGCCGTAAGCATAGCGATATTCCCTGATATGGTGGCACGAAATAGACGGACGTATTCCTTCTTTAAACCAACAATATTTCGGTTTGTTAATTCGACCAAATCCTGCTTCGTCCTGAAACATCAGACGTACTGTGGAATTGTGGAAACTTTTTGTTTCTTCCTCTACGATTTGTTTAATTTTTTTGAGGCTTCAATAGCCTCCGGACTTGCTTTTTTCGGATATTTACTTCTCGGCATAATTTTTCGCCGCCCATGGCGACGAAGTACATAATATATTTGCGTTTCACTGACTTTATGATCAACCTTTTCCCGATAGGCCCTCTTGATTTCAGAGATTTCTACTATCTCACCTTTTTCAGTTTTTTCATAGAATCTTTCCAGTATTTGTTCCTCTTCTTCGAAGCTCATATTTCGGTGATTACCACCGTAGTGATTGCCTGTGATAGCTTCTATTCCGCCTGAAAAATACTTTGCGGTTAGTTGACTGATATATGGTGCACACATTCCTACCTTTTCTGCTACTTCTTTTGAGCGCTTTCCTTCTGCTCTCAGTTGCAACGCATGGAGTCGTACTTCTGCTCGTTTATCTTTGTTCTTTTTTCGTGCTTCGCTTATGATTTCTATATCTTTTTCTGTAAATATATACTTTCTAGTCATCATTTCATCTCCCGTATACATTATACCACACTTTTTGATTTGTTAAAGTATTTTATTAGGAATTAGTATGAATTTATATAAAGGTATATTATTATAACTCCTGTTCCACCTCGTATCCGCCGACAAATACCACCTTGATTTTCTCCTTTGATTCAACGATTACACCATCAATAATTTGTCTGATTATTACATTGTTAAATTCCATAGGGTGGTATTTAAGACCTTCGATGATTTGGAAGATTTCATCAAACCTTGTTTTTGTATTTGCCTGTCTGTTGCTTGCGTTTTCATATATTTGCAGTTCCTTTTGCAGACTGTGTTTTTTGAGTACGATTTCCTCAAGCTGTGATTCCAAGGCTTCTGAGTGCTCCATATCTGAGGTTATGCGGTTAAGTAAATCGGCATATTCTTTGTCAAGCCTTGCGATTTCTATTTGAATATCTATTGTTTTATCCTCGGTTTCTTCGCCTGAAAGTCCTATTCGAATGTGTTGTTTTAATTTTTTAAGCACTTCCGAGCATTTACCTATGTTATTTTGAACAGCTTGTACAATAGCATTCTGCAGGGCACTTTCTTCAACAGAAGGGGAGTGATGGCAATATTTTTTTCCGTAGTCAAGCCTGTTTATACACCGCCAAACAATTTTCTTTTCGCCGTTGGTTGTTGTCCATGTACATCTTCTATAGGGAGTATGGCACTCACCGCAGATTAGGAGCTCTGATAATGCATATTTGCTTGAATACTTACCAAGCTCGGTTTTTGTGCCAACTTGTTTAACCTTTTTCTTACTGCTTCTCCTTGCCATTTCTTCCTGCACACGATTAAATTTTTCAGGTGAGATAATAGCCGGATGATTATTTTCAACATAGTATTGAGCTCTTTCTCCGTCGTTTCTTTTAACCTTTTTCGAGATACAGTCAATTACATATGTCTTGTTTATCAGGGCATCGCCTTTATACTTTTCATTTGAAAGTATGGATTTTACTGTCCCGTAATACCACACTTCCTTGCCTGTGGGAGTTTTAATCCGATTATCGTTCAGATAATCTGCAATTTTGCGAATACTGTCACCCCCAAGATAATTGTCATATATCATTCTGATTATTTTTGCTTCATCTTCGACTATTTCAGGCTTTCCGTCTGTGCCTTTTTTGTATCCCAGAAATGAGTTATAAGAGAATGTCACCTTGCCTTCTTTGGCACTTTGCTGTTTACCCCATTTTACATTAGCACTGATATTCTCTGCTTCGCTCTGCGCTATACTGCCGTAGATTGTAATATAGAACTCTGCGCCTGCATCCTTGCTGTGAAGTCCCTGTTCTTCAAAAAACACATCAACATTAAGCTCTTTCAGAATTCTTATATATTTCAGGCAGTCAAGTGTGTTTCGTGAGAACCTTGATATAGATTTCGTGATAATCATATCAATTTTATGCCGCTTGCAGGCTCGAATCATTTTCATAAATTCATCCCGCTTTTTTGCGCTTGTTCCCGATATACCTTTGTCTGCATAGATTCCTGCAAAAGACCATTTCGGCTCACTGTTGATTTTGTCGGTATAATGCTTTACCTGAACCTCATAGCTGTTGAGCTGTTCCTCCATTTGGGTGGATACACGGCAGTATGCGGCTACCCGGATCTGTCTGTAAGCTGTTTCAGACTCTGTTTCGGTATTGAGCGTGGGAGCTATGTAATTGACTTTTCTTTGCAGCACTTTTTGCTCCATATTGTACCTCCGATTTTTTGATTATTTTTAAAAGTTATTTCTATATAGTCTTTGTCAAGCCTTATTGCGTTAACTGTTCGAGAGAACAGCGATAATGAAAAAGCTGAAAGCGGACTTGTGTTAAAGTCTGCTCTCAGCTTTTCCGTTATATGATTCATATTTTTGATATTACCATACTTCAGGGAAGCATTTCTGAATATCATCTCCGTAATACTGTCTTTGTTGATTTCACCGTGTTCAAGGGCTTTCCTTATCTCGTTTTCAAGCCTTACGGTTTCCTTGCTGATTACACCGCAGTCATCATTATCCTTTATCAAGTCGGGATTCTTAATTATGTGGTTGAGCAAGTCTGTTATTTGCTCAATCAGCTTATCATCGTTAAGGTGTATTATATTATGACACTCTCCGTTCTTGCAAATCCATCTTGTACCCTGAACACATCTTGTTTCACGATTTCGTTTTAATTGTGAACCGCATTCGGCACATAATATCGGTACATTGAGATTATATATATCAGACGACCTGTCAATACCCTTTTGAGTGTCCCTTGCAGATTTTACTTTGTTTGCTTTTTCAAATTTATCTTTACTGATTACCGGAGGGTAAGTATCTGTTCCTGTGTAAATATCATCATCAATTATTCGCTTAATTTTTCCTTTGTTCCACGATACTTCACCGACCATATATTCAATATTTTCCGCAATCAGAAGCTGTACTATTTTTATCAATGACAAGCCGTTAATATACAGGTCAAATATTCTTTTCACTGTTGTTGACTCTGTCGGATTTACCGTGATAACACCGTTTTGATAGGCATATCCGTATTTAACCCTTCTGTTTTTCATCGTTCATATCCTTTCATTTAATAATCTCCGTTAATTCAAGTCCACCCGATAGTGTGAATACAAGCTTATTGTCATAGCCTGCTTTAATCTGCTCTACCGTGTCGCTGAATATTTCTTCATTGAAACCGTCACGGTAATCAAACTTATCTATTATTTCGCTGAGATGTTTCAGATTGCTTATTGTTTCCTCTGAGGAATCATCGTTTAACAGAAGCTTTCGCTTACTGCGCAACTTTGATATTTTCGAGTTTATTTCAAGCGTCTGCTTTGAAAACTCACTTTCACTTAATATGGATTTTGTGCGAAGCCTTGCTATCATAAGGTTCTGCGTGCTTAAATCTGCTATCTGTTTATCTACAGCCGATATTGATGCCTGATTCGGATTTGTTGTTTCCTCTATGTATTCAAGCTGATTAATCATATTGTCGAGTATTTCCGATTTATATCTTTTGAGCTTGCTCATCATTGCAGTATAAGCACTGTATATATCGTTTTCAAGCAGTGTTTGTGTTGTACAATCTGTTTTCAGCGATGCTTTATATGAACAGCCCCAATATACTTTGTTATTGATTACTATTCGTCTGTAATTGTGACCGCATTCACAACACTTTATGACTCTGCTCAACGGATATGAAACATTTGAATGCTGTACGCTTTTTCTTCTCTGCAATTCTTTTGCGGCGTTAAAGGTTTCCCTTGATATAATTGCGGCATTACTGTTCTCTATGTAATATTTTGCATATTCGCCTTTGTTTTTCTTTCTGACAAAGGGGAACGATTCTGTGGTATATGTTTTTTGCAGTAATGCGTCTCCCATATATCTCTCGTTATTAAGAATATAGTCCACCGAAAAGCAATGCCATTTTCCTTTTCGGGACGGTATATTATTTTCATTGAGTGTATTTGCTATGGCTTGTTTTCCCATACCCTGCAAGTATAGTGCAAATATTGTCCTTACTGTTTTAGCTTCATCTTCATTGACTATAAGCTCGTTATTTGATATCCGATAACCAAATGCAGGATATGTAGTGTTGAAATCGCCTGATTCCATCCGTTTGCGGTAACTCCACCGCATATTATCGGAAATATTTATTGATTCCTGCTGTGCCGCAAGACCGGGAAGCGTTACAAATAGTTCGGCATTCATTTTTTCTGAATCAAGTGCCTGTTCTTCAAAATACACACGGACTCCCAAAGTTTTAAGCATTCTCAGTACGGTCAGCAAATCACTTGTATTTCTTGCAAACCTTGAAATTGATTTCGTAATAATGCAATCAATCTTACGGTTTTCACAGTCCTTTATGAGCCGTTTAAATTCGTCACGCTTTTTAAGGGAAGTTCCCGATATGCCTTCATCAGCATATATATCAACCAACTCATATTCGGTGTGAATCTTTGAATAATCGGTATAATATTTTATCTGAGCCGCAAACGAATTCATCTGATCCGAAGAATCACTTGATACTCTGCAATAAGCTGCCAATCTGATTTTTTCATTATTTTTTTGTCGGCTGTATCTCAGTAACTACCATTTTTCTTCCTTTCCTGTAATTCTGTTTTTGCAAGACAACAATATCACAAGAGTTTGAAACTATCCAGCGAATATTACATCTTTTTTGAATACAATTATTAGCATCTGTAAATGAGATATAGTACTTTCCCTTTTCTGTATGTAATGTGTAAGGATTATACTTATCCTTTCTTCTTTTGGGACGCTTGCTGTCCATATTAAAACCTCCAATCAATCTGAATTCACACAATTCAGGTCAATTGGAGGGCTCTTGTTTCTACAAATCATTTTGCCCTTTCTGCTTTCAATGCAAAAAAGAGCATAAAAATGCCGACAGGTAATAGCATTAAAAGCTAAAACCTGTCGGCATTTAACAAGCACATATTAAATATCTTCTTATTTTTTCTGTTTTTGTTATTTCCCGTTCTCAAACACATACAGGTACAAATCCTCAAGGGTTGCTTTTACGGATTGTATTTTATAGTTTTCAGGTGGGATATCAGTTACTAATCTTACAATGATTTTTTCGTCGTTATGATAGAGATTTGAGACACGGTAATTATCTTGAAAATATTTAAGTTCTTCCTTATTAATTTCGACTTCAAATACCTTATTTTCAATTTCTTTTGTAAGGTTGGTACAGGTATCATGCGACACAAGCTGACCGCTTTTGAGTAATATAATCTCCTTTGCAATAAACTCAATGTCCGACACAACGTGGGTTGAAATCAATACTATTTTATCCTCCGCAATTTCGCTTATAAAGTTGCGGATTCTTATCCTCTCTTTCGGGTCAAGCCCTGCTGTCGGCTCGTCGAGAATTAAGATTTCGGGATCATTTAAAAGGGCTTGTGCAATTAAGGCTCTCTGCTTCATACCACCGGAGAACGAGCCCAATTTTTTATGTGCCGACTCTTTAAGATTGACGGTTTCAAGAAGTGAGGCAATTTTTTGTTTTGCCTCTTTCTTTTTCAGACCTTTTAAAGCCGCCATATACCACAAAAATCGGTTGAGCGTAAAGTCATCGTACAAGCCCTGTTGCTGTGGCATGTAGCCGAGAACTGTTCTGTAGTCTTTGCCGAGTTTTTTAATTTCCTCGCCGTCATAGAGAACTTCTCCGCTGTCGGCGTTCAGGTTGTCGGTGATGATATTCATAAGGGTGCTTTTGCCTGCGCCGTTTGGTCCGAGCAAGCCATAAACGCCCGGCGTTAAGGTCACACTGAAATCATCAAGTGCCTTAACTGCACCTTTTTTATATGTTTTACATAAATTTTTTATTTCAAGCCTCATTTTTACACCTTCTCATAGCTTTAAATTCAATATTAGAAAAGTTAAATGCAATTATAGTTAAACAAATCATCAGCAGGAATACGCATAATACTATCAAACTCGGGACAAGCCACATCCAACTGCCGTTTTGAAAGCTTGTGTATAATCTTATATCGGTCAAATTCATACATAACAGGCACGGAAATAATACTATCACCGCCCCGACAATCATAGACAATATATTATTCTTTAATACTTGAGAAAGCATAGCAACCACCGTCATAACCGAGACAGCCGCCGCTATATGCACTGCCGCCGTAATAAAAATCATACTGTTTACGGAAATTGTACTGCCAATATTTGCAAAGTCCTGCATAAATACAACAGGAGTGTTTAACGACTCTGTTCCGAAGGTTTTTATGAAATTTATATAATAAGGCAAATAAATTAAAGTATATGATATAAGCGTGGTAAGCGAAAGTGTCATTACTTTTGAAAGTACAAGCCTCAGCTTGCCCTTTTTTGTGCAGCGAATTAGATCAATCATATGCTTTTTATGCTCATATGCAAATATATCGGACGATATAAATATTATTACTGCCATAAGCAAGGTAAAATACTGCCATTCTCTTGACGGATTTTGGGCAAGTCTTTTATAAACAATATAGTTAATGAATATGGGAGTAATATGATAACGCTCTCCGACCTCTTTTATGTACGAGGCTTGATTTGAAATCTCCTCAAAGGCGGCGCCCTTGGTTTTCAAAATCGAATCTATAGCCGTTATCCTTATTTCTTTTTCTTCAGCCGATAAGGACATATCAGTTGAAATGGTGTTAAGCTCTTCATTCAGTCCGTCAAAATAATCCTGCTGTCCCCGCAAATAATCTTCTTTTTCCTGCGTAAGCTCGCCCTCAAGCTTATCAATATACGCGCTGTATGCGCTTTCCTGAGCCGAACTGTATACAACCGAAATATCATCAGTAGCATTACCGTAGGCGACAAAAACAAGCAGAATAATCGCTATTATTGCCATTGAGCCTTTGTAGTGCTTAAAACATTCGCCTTTGAATATTGAAACGCCGCCTTGAATTTTATAAAACCTTCGTCTGAATTTTTCAAGCATTGGCGTAAATATATTGTTTGTCGTTATTTGCGCGGATTTTACAAAAGACATGCAAATTACCGTTACGGAAGCAATAGCGATCAATATCATAGCTATAACGTAAATCAGGGTAATATTTACAGTATGTGAAAAAATATTGATATTAAGATAATTTCCGAAAATATTATTTCCGCTTAAAAAGTATAAAAAGTTTATATACTTAAGCTGATTTAGGGGAGAGTTGCTTCCTATTGCAAGATAAAGAACTCCTTCAATGAAAACCCAAAATGCGGTAACGGCAAAAACCATTTCCGTATTTTTTACTAAAACAAATATAAACGCGATAAAAAGGGCAAGCACGCACATCGTGATTATTTTTGATAAACCCCACAAAACAAGATATTGCCAAATTTGCAGATTTAAATTACAATTCATAAAAAGCTCGCAGGACTGAATATTCCTTGTCATATTGCCGAAGCCGCTGTACAATCCGCAGAGTGCAATATTTGAAGAATAATATACTGCGCATATTAAAATCGTAAAAAAGATAAGGACGAATAATTTTGAAATAATAAGCGGCATACGTCCGTATTTTGCGGTTCTGATAAGCCCGTATAATTCCTTGTCCCTTTCCAATGTAAAAATATAGATGCACATTAAAAATACAAGCGCAAATACGAGCAAATCTGTCAGAACAAATGTTGTTGAATTTTCTACGGCAAAATTGTTTCCGATTTTAAGATTTGTATTATTAACATCTTTAAAATCCTCGGCGGTTTTTAATATGTTGTTGTATGAAAACGAGCCTTCTTCCGCAAAAACCGAGAACTTTGTCTGCATCTGCGCGCGCTCATCCATATCGCCTATAAAAGAGCTATAATCAAATAAAGACTTGCATTGATTTACCAAATTTGAAAGATAGGTTTGTTTATCAAGAAGCTCTTGTTTTGTATAATGTAACGCCCGCGCCTTTTTGTATTCCTCCGGGTTCTCCGCCTTATATTGTTCAGTAATTCGCCCAAGATTTTTTAGATCATCGCCGTTGCTGTTATCTGCCGTTCTGTCAAATTGAAGAGCGATTTCAACTGTTTTTAATTCGCTTTCAAGTTGTCGTTGTGCTTCAGTCGGCACATAATCTGAATATTTAGATATTATATTCTCATAATCAGATAAATTAGTATGTACTGTTTTTACTTCAAGATTATTTGATTGAGTGTAAACCAAGAATATTGAATTTGCAGTAAAAAACAAAACAAGGCATATTAAAAGCAGTTTTTTGCTGAACAGTTTGTAAATCTCGAACATAATCAATTTCATATTGTTACAACCTTAATTAAATGAGTAGATTTCTCCGCCAAAATCAGTGCTGTTAATTGGCGAAATAGGTTCATTTCTTATAATAGAAACTAACATATCTTTAATTTCTACGGGAATTTTATCAACAGATACAAAAGCTACATATTGACCATTTACAAAAGAAAGAGGATTTTCTTTAACGAATTTTTCGGCATTAGCTGCGGTTTTAAATTTCAATATTTGAAAATTTGCAGTATAATTACCTCCGTCACCCGCCCAAGATAAAGTTACTGAAAAGCCGCTATTGACTTCATCAGAAAGCGTTTTGTCATATGATGTTGAAATCTTATACAACTTATTTTGTGTATTTTTAAAAACATTTTTCAATTCATTATCATTAGTATCAATTTTTTCATTCTCATCTATTTGGCTTAATGCGTTACTATTTTCACCCTCGACATTCACGGAACTTAATAATGTTTTATATTCCACTGTTTGTCCTGACAGAGATTCTGTTTTTGACTTATCAACAAAATAAATCTCGCAATTCATATTATCCACCTGTTGAACAAATATGAAGCAATCTGAATCCTGGGGAATGTTTAACACTGAACATTCAAAAGGTATTAAAAACGAACTTTTTTCATTAAATGAAGCGTCAAGAGACTTAACATTATCTCCGTCACTTTCAGTTGCTGCGTTTTCATCTGTATCTTCACTAAAGTTCTGTAAATACAGCTGTGATTCATTTGCAAACAAATTATCGCCGTAATTCATTTCCGTTAAAAGTTTGGGATTGCTTCCGTCGAGTTCACTTGTAAAATATTTAAACTTACCGTTAGTATCCGAATTATCAATGAGATATGTTAGCTGTCCATTATAGAAAAACGGCGAGCAAACATCACCTTCATCATTTCTAATTTGGTTTATTTTTATCGTATTGATATTAATCGAATAAAATTCCTGATACGTAGAAACTGTTACCTTTCCGCTTTCCTCCTGCTTTTTAATTTCATCTTCTGAAATAGGAAGAACCGGCACATAAATATAGTCATCATATGCGGTAAATTGGAAAGTACCTCTAAGATTATCACTGTAATTTTTGCTGTTAAAGATTTCCTCCGGCTTAGATTTAATGTTATTTATTTTATATCTTTTTATCGAAAAGCTGTCATAAACTGAGTACGAATCAATATCATCGGCAAACTTATCCTGTGAGAAATAAAAATAACCTTTATGAATCAACCAATGCGAAATGCCGTCTTTAAATTCAATCAGTTTTTCCCTTGTTGATCCATCGGGTGTAACTTTGTACAATATATTTCCGAGAAAATTACCCATATCATCTTCATCTTTTACAACAATATATAAATTACCGTCATAATATTGCACAATATTAGCTGATTCTCCTGATGCATTTACAAATAAATTAAAGTATGCATTACAATCAACACTGTTATGCGAACAATTAGGCTTGTTACATAGCGGTGTTGCCGCCTGTGATTCACGGTCAATATAGTAAAGGTAATTATTAGGCAAAAACACATAGTACCCTTTTTCTGATTTTGTCACAGGAAAATTTATTCCGTTCAAGTTACTGTAATAATATTGAAAATTTGTTGTGTAGTCAAATGATAATTTATCATCTGAAGTTTTGCTTGCGTCATTACATGCAGACATCAACATCATAGTCGGCAACAATAAAGCAATTAGTAACGCACTTAATAATTTTTTCATTTACTGTATCCTCCAAAAACAATTAAAAAGCTATGCAATATCAGAATGTTAAAAACAAACCATACCGACATAACTCTTTGATGAATATTTGCTTTGATATTTAATTTAACATCAAACACTATTAATAAAGTTAAATAAAACGCTATATGTATGGCATAAACAATTATTGATGAAATTAGAAAACGCCTTTTTTGAATATACGTTAATTTTTTGTTTTTCGTTATAAACAGGTGAAAATAGCAAAATACATATCAAATTAAAAATTGCTGTTACCATTACAATAACATAATTTTCAAATACTTTACCTAAAAATGTATTACTTAATAGCGCTAATGCAACAACTGAAGAAAAAACAACATTGCACATTATAAATGTTTTACAATGGAAACTACCAGTAAACCTTCTTAACGATGAAAATATAGCAAAAAAGATCAGTCCATTAATTAGTTCTCCTAACAGCAAACTGATTGTTATACAAATCAATAAATTAATTATTGAAGAAATAACGAGCTGTGTTCCATAGACATATATTTCAAATGGTAACTTGTCTGTTTCTTTACAAACTAAAAAAGCTATTCTTTTTGACAGAATATGTAGCATATATTACATCTCCTGTAAAAAGAATAGCATATTTTCATTAATTTTGTTTAAACTGGTAAAAATCAAAAGTTTTCTGGTAAACTTCTGTTATCTAATATTATCGAAACTATGAATTCATTATTCTTCTCCGAAATAACTACATCTCCCCCATACTTCTTGACAATACTTTTTACTATAGAAATTCCCTTGCCGTGATTTTTCTTATCTGCCTTATCAGTATGCAACAAAGGATTTTCAGACAATACAGAATCAATAATTTTATTTTTGCATTTAATAACAGAATAATCGCCTTTATGCTCTGTACTGAAAATAATTTCTTTATTCTCAATTTTATTTTCAGACAGATACGAAATAGCATTATCAAAAATATTTCCTATTATCGAAATCATATCTGAACCGTTGCTAAACATTTTCATATCATTTGCAATGTTTAATTTGACCGATATTTCATTGCACCTTGCTTTTTCAATTTCAACATTCAAAACGGCATTTAATAAGTAATTTTCAGTATTTACTACAGAACCGATTGAAGAATATTTATCGGTCAAATTTTGGCATATTTTATGTGCTTCATCTAATTGAGTGTTTGAAATAAGATTATCAATACACAAGAGATTGTTCTTCATATCATGTTTTATCCTTGAAATTTTTTCAATTTGCACATTGCTTTGTAAAATGTTATGTTCATAAAGATCGATTTGCTGTTCCATAAGCAAAAGTTTTGTACTTGCTTCATTTTCCCTGCTTATTCTTGATACCGCATACCATACTATTGCAGTAACAGTAATCATACACAGGCATATTACAGAAAGATACACCATTATATTAGCCTCATATTTAGTGATTACCATAATGTAAAAAGTGCAGTAAACGATTAACAAAACTATAACAGGAAGAATAATAAAAGCTATAACATCTGTTATTTTTCTTAAATTGACTTTATGATTTCTAAATTTTACAAGCATTGAAAAAACTAATACATCAGTCAAATTGATAACCACTATACAAATATATCTGTAAATCGTAGGTTCAGTTACCAATTCATAGTGTGTATATCCTGTAAAAAAGCTTACAAAATAACTAAAAGCAAAACTTATCACTGTGTTAATCAAAAAGGCAATCAAAGGCATAAATATTCTGCTAAAAATATTGCCACGCAAACATAACAGAGAGTAAATTTCCAGTACTGCCAAAAACATTAAATCATTTATTACCATATAGTATTCTACAAGAGAAGAATACAACAAAATGCCAAACATTACTGTACTGAACAGTAAAAAGCAAATTACATTTCTTTGTCTGTTATCGGGTTTCTCCATAAATAGATATAAAAATCCACAAAACATCAGCGGCTGAAATAAATCAGTCACTATTTCAATAATAATATCTAGCATACTCTTTTTACCAACCAATCACAATTATTTGCTCTTACTGTATTTATGCAGTTTCTTTCACACTTGTTAAAGCATAACTGTCATCTAAAATTACCGTAACTGTAAATTCATTATTCTTATCCGAAATAACTACATCTCCCCCATACTTCTGGGCAATACTTTTTACTATAGAAATTCCTCTGCCGTGATTTTTCTTATCTTCTTTACTTGTGTACAAAGTTGGATTAGTCTGCAAAACTGAAGAAGAGCAATAATTCTGCACATTTAAAACTCCGTACGACCCGTTTTGAAATATGCTTATCTTTAATTTTTTATTTTGCTCTTTTGCAAGTGCCTCAACAGCATTATCTGCAAGATTACCTATTAGAACAGCTAAATCATCACCTGCCACAAAACTTAAATTATCTTTACAATCTACGCTGAAATCAATATCATTTTCAATTGCTTTTTCATATACAACATTTAAGATAGCATCCAAATAAACATAACCTGTTTTACAAAAATGGACATTAGCAGAAATATTATTATTTACATTATTGCACATTTTTTTAGCTTCATCATACCTTTGCCCATCAATCAAATTTTCGATGCACAACAATTGATTTTGAATGTTATGCTTGACATCAGTAAGATTTTTCATATATTTTTCTGAACTTGTCATTTGAACATTATACAGCTCTTTTTCTTTATTAAGCAAAATATTTTCATTTTCCAAAGAATAATTTTTTGAAAGACTTTTAATAAGATAAAAATTTATAAATGTAAATGAAAGGATTATTATTGAAACCGCTCCTAATACAATACGGTCAAAATCAGACATATCAGCGTTTGAAGATACCAAAAATGTCAGCAAGCCTACAGCAATGCTCAACAAAGGAATTACAAGAGTAATCAATATTTCTTGTTTGTGAATATGGCTTAACGAATTTTTGAAAAGATTATAAATTATAAATAAAACAATTACAAAAATCAGATTTGACATTAACACATACATATAACGATATTGGGAACTCTCTGTCATAAGATAATTATAGTCACAACTGATAATCGCAGAAAAGATATAATTAATTCCAAATGATAATACTGAATAAATCACATTCAAAATAACTGGTGTGAGAATTTTAACAAAAATTCTGTCTTTAAAAAACAAAACGCAATAGGGAATCATAATTGCAAAAAATACAACCGTTTCAATATACGCAAAAGATACATACAACCTGTTTATCTGTGTAATTGACAAAAACATCAATAATGATGCAACACAAAAAGCTATTCCCTCACAAATCTTATTGCGTGATGGGGTTAAGAATTTATAACAAAATACAGTAAACATTACACCTTGAAATAAATTTACAAATAACTCAAAACCATAATTAAACATTTATATCCCCCAACCATTTGAAATATTTTTTCTTTAAATCATCTCTGTATTTTTTATTGAGAGGAATGTTAATATCATTTTGCAATAAAATACAATCCGCAGAAATATATTCAACATACTTATTGTTTACAGCATAACCAATATGCGGTCTTATAAAGCCATATTCTGCGATATTTTTAAATTCTGTATTCATATCACTTCTGACCTTATATTCTTGATTTTTAGTATGATACACAACATAATTTTTAATTTTTTCAAGATAAATAATATCACCAATAACAATCGGAATATCTTTTCTTTCGGTATGCAATACTATAGTTTTATGTAATTCTTCAAAAGAGTTATTTATACGATTAATACATTCGTACAAATCAGATTCAATTTTACTTTTTCTTATAAATGAATAAGGAAAACTTTTTAAAGCATCAAACACAAGCTCATCGTGACTTGTGACATAAACAATAAAAGGTATTTCAGCTGAACCTTTCAATTCGTTGATCCGCATGGCTGTAGCAATACCGTCAATTGACGGCATTTCAATATCAAGAAAAATCAGATGATACTTGCTGTAATTTTCAAGTATATCAAATCCGTTTGAGTATTTGTCAATTTTAAATTCAAAATTAAGCTTTTCACATACCGCTGTTATTTTGTTAATCAGACTTTCAACAAATACAATTTCATCATCTACTACCACAATCTTTAACATATCCTCACCACCACTTAAATTCTAACAAATATTAAAATGTTTTTCAATACACTCTTAAACAGTCGATAATTTAAGAAGTTACTATCAATTTTATAAGTCAGCAAGTTATTACTGCCGTTATCTCTGTATCTTTGCTTGGTTACCGGCAATTTGGCTTTTCTTAAATCCTTAATTGCCCTTCTTACTGTAGCAGATGACAGCTTTATATCACTTGCTATTGTTTTTACCGAAGGCCAGCATTCGCCGTTTTTGTCTGCTCGGTCGCAGAGATAGGTATAGACTGCTACAGCTCGGTGTGGCAAGTCCATTTGATATAGAAAAGTTAATCTACTCATTGCTGTTATCCCCCTGTGGTGGTCGTTCGGTTCTGACGACTACTTTTCTTTGCTTGTCTGCGCTCTGTTCAACGCTTGAATTTTCAGGTTCTTCTGTTGGATCATTTTGCTGTTCTGAATTAATAGTATCTTCACGCTCGGTCTGTTCTGTATCTGGCGAGGTTTTAAGATTTTCATTTTTCTTCTTTTTTTCACCGCTTGCTTCATCAAAATCCGAATCAGTAACAGTCTGTTCAAGATAGTGAGGATAGTATTTCTGAATTATGTTGTTGAACAACTCAGAACGATTGGCATAGTGAACCTCACGGTTGCCGTTTTCCATGACCTCATACTTTTCTTCAAATTTAATACCCCATTTAAAAAACAGCTTTAGTTTTACTTTCATAGGATAAAAACCTGTTTTCATAACAACAAATGTGCCTTTTGAAAGTGACTTCAGCTCATCGGGAGTCATCAAAGGTCTTTCTATCATCTGTAAGGATTGTGAGGGGTCATTTTTACTTTTGCTGACGGAGCCACTCATAACGGTACGACTGCCAAGTGCTTTTGACAACACTTCTGCACTTGTGCTGTTCGGAGCAAAACCACCGAAGATAGTCAGCTGTGTGTTGTCGATGATAACATCAGCACCCTCTTTGCCGTAGTTGCGTTCAAGCTGTGCAAAGGATTGAATTATCGGCACTATCTGTAAACGCCTTGAACGGGATGCAGAAAACATCATCTCGGCTGAATCAATCTTTGGCAAAGTTCCGAACTCATCGCAGAAGAACACACAGCGGTTTTTCAGCACACCTCCATTTTCATCTGCAACTGAAAGTATTTCACGGTAGAGCTGTTGGATAATGAGTGATACCATAAAGAAAATGTTGGGGTTTTCTTCCGGCATTACAATGAATATTGCGCACTTTTCATTGCAGAATTTTTCAGCGTCTATTTCTGTGTCAAAACACAAAAGTTGTTCAAGCTCGGAGTCGAGAAAAGCATTCAGCCTTGAAAGTGCCGTACTCATAACGCTTGACATACTCTGTTCATTCTGTCATTCCTCGGTGGCACTTCAAAGTGTTTGTGCTCTTTTTCTATGGGCGGTGAGGTTATAATTTGACCACCGCTACCGTTCAAAAGCATTTCCACCGCTTCTGCATAGTCCTTGTTGTAAAATCTGCGGACAAAATCAACCGCATCACCGCCTTTCTGTTAGTACTGATGATACCAGAGATGACCTCTGATTGTGACCTTTTGCGAACCGTCAAGCCATTCATATTCCGAACCTGATTTCTTGACTTTCTCGCCTTGACCGATTAAAAAATTAGCAAGGTCTGTTCGCCTTGCCTGTTCTCGCTGTTCTTTTGTAAAATGAATGTAGGTTGATATTTTAATCACTTCCTTGTATATATTTTTCTTTTCTGCTGTAATATCTTATAGTGGGTAGTTCTTCTCTTATCACCGTGACAGGTGGCACCTATCAGCGATTAGCTGCAGTTACCTCCTGGCGGAGAATTTTATTGACATTCAAATAACTATTGATTATAATAACATTAGGATATATTTATCCTATTTGCATATAATAATTCCGGAGGTGTTTTTATGAATGTAAACACAAAATCTCTTGTTTCAATCACAGAAGCAAATCAAAATTTTTCTAAGGTTGCAAGATTAGTGGATGAAAATGGTTCGGCAGTTATTCTGAAAAATAATGTTCCTCGTTACCTTATTGTTGAATTCAGTCAGGCAGAAAACGAACAGATTGCTGTTGATGAAGATGTTATGGATATTTCAAAAAGGCTGATTGCAAAAAATAAAAAAACCTATGAGGTTCTTGCAAAATGATAGTTTTATCTAAACCACAAATTCTTATGATGCACAAATCCTTGATTGAGGAAACAGGCGGACTTGACGGTATCAGAGATGAGAACTTGCTTGATTCTGCGATAAATGCACCTTTTCAAAAATTTGACTGCCAAGATTTATTTCCAACTGTACAACAAAAAGCTGCACGGCTTGGGTATGGAATCATAAAAAATCACGCTTTTGTTGACGGGAATAAACGCATTGGCACGCACACTATGCTTGTTTTTCTTGCACTCAACGGAATTGAACTTGACTACACACAAGAAGAACTTTACACAACAATACTGGATATAGCTGATGACAAACTTGAACTTGCTGATTTGACAAAATGGATAATTAGACATCAAATATAGTGCAAATTGGCAAACGCAAACAAGAATTTATTATACGGTGAAAACAATATGAGATTTTTATTGATAATTGATATGCGGGAAGATTATATGGGCGAAAAAAGAAACAAGAAAAAATTTCCCTATGATACTAAAAAACTCATAAATAATGTAAACCATAAAATCAATTCATATTCGAAAGAATACATAGTCTATATTAAAAATCAGTTTTTCTGGGAATCACCTAAAAGAGAAAAGTCACTATCAAAAGAGATGAATTTGGTTTCCAAACAGATTTTTACAAAGAGAAATCCCAATGCTTTTAAAAATATTCAATTTGCTAATTTCCTAAAGGAAAAGAATGTAACAGAACTCGAAATTATAGGCATTGATGGTAATTATTGTGTAAGAGCAACAGCAATTGCGGCTTCCAAGACTGGGTATGAAGTGTTTTTAGATGAAACCTGCATTGGAATTTCTAACGCTAAAAAGTATGAAAAGTCTAAATTAAAAATGAAAAGTGTTGGAATAAAATTTTTATAGATTACATTTTCAAACCCTGATCCTGCTTTTTATCATTAATCTTCTTCTGTAACTTTTTATCCGTCCGTTGTGCTTTCTGTTTTTCTTCAAAGCGGAGTTGATTTTGGATTATGTTGCAAAGGTAACGCAGGAGATAAAGAGAAGAAACTGCAATGCCGTTGCGGTTGGTTTTAATTGAATAATGAGGATACAGAACACCTTTGTCTGAATCAAAAACTGATTCGGCAGAGGTGTTTTCTTCATATTCAAAGGGATTTAAAACAGGTTCTTCATCTGTATTCTCGTTTTTCTCAACTTCATATTCAGTGAGATTTAATTTCAACGCTTCCTTAATTACAGCGTTCTTGATTGACTTAAATTCCTTGTTTTGGGCAAGCGGAATCCTGTCAGGCATTTCATCCGTGTAGGTGCGGATTGTATTTTTCTTTTGCTCATACCAAAGGTCATATAATTTTTTAATCCTGTCATCATTTGAAAGCTCATCAACAATGGAATCCACAATCGCCTTTACATCAAGTTTAAGATAGCCGTAAACCTTTTTACCTTTCGTTTGTGAAAGTCTGTCGGCAAGCTCCAACAGCTTGTGCTGAATTGATGCGCTGATATATATTTCAGAGTTTATTTTTGAAACCAAATCTTCTACAATGTCACGAGCCTCAGCACGGAGCTTATCCCTGTGTTCGGTTTGCCTCTCATATATGCACAATAAATCCTGCTGAAAAATATCTCTTGCAAATGATGAACGGAGATTTTCAACTCCCTTTTGCGTGAGATAGCCTTCGTTCTCAACAGTTGAATATGCAATCAAATGCACATGAGGGTGGTACGATTCGTTGTGAAATGCTGCATACCAACGAAGATTTTGGATTGGAATTTTAAGATTCTTAGCAAGTGCTTCTGTCTGTGTACGGAGCATATCTCGCCAGCGAGTAAGGTGGAGTTGAAAAGACGAAATTCAATCGTACCCTTGTAGAACACGCTGTGAAGATTCAGTGCGTGGTAGCGTGTGTCATCATAATGTCTGTAACTGTAATCCTCGCCGTCATACCACATTGATTTTATCTGCTCCATTGACATCGGAGGACGGTTATTGATTTCATCAAGAAAGCGAGTGTCCATTTTCTGACAGTAATGCTCACGGGAAACATTTACTTTCAAAGCCTTGTATAGCAAGTCCTCTTTCGCCGCCATAATATTTACGATGTTGCGAAGTGTTTTCGGATTATGCGGGGCTGCATTAATATGACAATGCAAACCACAGCTTGAATTTGCTCTTGCTCCTGCACCACGAAGCTTTCTGACAAGTTCCTGTATGGTTTCAATATCATCATACTTACAAATGGGAGTGACAAATTCAACCGAGTACAGAGAGCTTGCATTCTGTCCCGAACGGTTTTCACATCTAACGCTTGCGTCACGCATAATCTTCCACATCCTGCCGTCATTATCACGGACAGAATAAGCGTCATAACAGCCGCCAACATGAGTTGCGTCTGTATGAAAATAACCGGCAATCACTTTCGCCGCAGTACTGCGAGTGATGCCGGTCATTTCAATTTCTATTCCTAAGTTTTGATTTTTTATTTTTATCACCTTTTTCTACAATTGTGTTTTTTTAAAAATAATGATATTATAATATCAAATAAAATAATTGAGGTGTTCGTATGTTCAAAGAATTCAAAAAAGACAAAATCACAAAACTAATTCAAATAGAAAAAGAGAATGTTTACGATAAATTAAAAAGTAATGATATTAATTTATTAGAAGCGCATTATATATTAGAAGACAGGATATCTCAGATATATAGCGAAAACAATTTTTACTATCAAGATTTACTTAATAGAAGAAAATTTCTCACATCCTTTCGCAGTAATACTCACAATATATTGATATCACTGATATTTGGAATATTAGGAAGTGCCATCTGTAGTTTTATTTTAGATGCTTCTAAAATCCTATCTAGATTAGGTGCAATTATTTGCGATATTTTAATGATAATTATTATATTATTTATTGCATATTTCATGATTAAGTCAATCTTAAAAACTTCTAAGCTTCTATCTGACGATGATCCCTATAATGTAGATTTATATGAATTGGACGAAATTGAAAAAGCTTTGCAGAAATATGAAGACAAAAAGCAAAATTATAATTCAACTTCGGCACTCTGATTAGATAGAGCATCTATACTCTTCTTTTTAGTTTGCTTAGATATAGTCGACTTCATATCAATAAACTCTCTGACATTTGCAGGAACATATTTAGCGTACAGAGAGTCCACAGATTTTTCAAACTCTTCCTTAAAATCCAAATCACGCTGTTCCATATACATTTTTACTGCATTCAGTTTTTCATCTTCGTATATAATACTTACGCTTGTTTTCTTCATAAAAAATCACCTCGTCAGTTCTTGTTGCTTTGATTTACATATTTAATATTCGGTATTTTCAACCACTTTGTCCAACCTCGTCCTTCAAGTTTGGTTTTGACAACTCCGTAAACGGTGCCTTGTGCTTCAATCACCTCACCGTTGCCAACATATACACCGATGTGACCGTCCATCCAGACAGCAAGTCCGGGTGTGTCGGGCATAGTTGAAATCGGTCCGCTCTCGCTTACATTGCTCCAGATAGAATTTGCTCCGCAGTCCGTGAAACCGTTTGAGCCTGCGACAATTTCTCCGCTGTCAGCGTTGTACCAAGCGTAGGATTTTATCAAGCCTATGCAGTCGCATACTCTCTTGCCGAGCCATTTTTCACCGACCTTTCTCGTCTCACCACCTGCCTCGTTATTTCCGGGAAACAACGACGCCTGTTGGTCGAGATATCGTTTTATGCAGACCTGACCGTAACCGCCGTACACATAACCCCAGCCGTTTTTGTATGCGTTTTCACACCACTTGACAAGGTCGAGGTTATTTTTCGTTGTCTTGTCGGTAAAGCCTGCGGTGCTGATTTCTGCCCCCTTGATTGACTGCATCATCTTTTGAAACTCGTCATACTTTATCTCCGTTCCGAATTTCTGATTGACAGCTTTTATCAAATCCTCATCAGACTGATTCTTCTTGAAACAGGATACGAAGTTTTTTACAAAGTCCTTGTCCTCTGATTTATCGGACAAGGAGAATAGATAGATAACCTCTGCCTGCGTGTTATAGTCGGACAACTTTTTATTTTTCAGTTGGTTTTCAACCTCTGTCATCGTGTTGTTGATAAGCTGTAGATTTTTCATCTGCTCTGCTGATATGTTTTCTTGTATGGACTGGTTGAGCTTGTCGGTGTCAATATCCATACTGCCGTTAAAAAAGGAAACAACTGCAACAATCGGCATAACCACAATTATGATTATGCCGATTATTATACCGCCTATTGTTTTTATGACCTTTTTATCCGTGAGCAGAGAAACTGCTATTTTCTTTAGTGCCGCACCTATGGTTGCACTCATTGAAACTCGCCTTCTTTCAAAAAAGCAGAAAGCCAACTATTCATAACAATAAATGAATAGTTGACTTCATTAAAGTATTTTTCTTCAATTTATTATTCAGTATTATACCTGATAACAATTTACAAAAATCACGCCATGTTTTCCGAGTAAACTTTTCCAATCATTTTTTGAAGCTAAAGTTGTTGAAACACTTTTAGTAGAACCCGATTCTTTTTTACTAGTGTACTTATCCATATATTCATTAATATTGTTAACATTATCAACAGATGAAAACATATTTTCAAACACATACTCTTGTGTTACAATTAAAACATCAATTCTTGATAAATCTGCAACAACAAATGCATATACAGGTTCTAAATCTCTTAATTTTGATTCATTATAAGTATGGATAATATCATTAAAAGTAAGATTAATACTGTTATTTATATTAAACTGAATATTTCTTGATTTTACCGAAACACCATACTTTTTATTTTCTTTATAACAAGCTAAGTCAATACCATTTTCGTCAATCATATCAACTTTATACCCCAAATTATATAGTAAAGATGCTACAAATGTCTCACCAAATTTTCCAACTATTTCAGATTTTCTCATTTTTATCCATCCTTTCGTTTTATTACTATCGTAACATCAATAAAGAATTCTGTCAATACAAAATTTTATCTTCCGCCTGCACTACCGAAAATTTCAGCTTTGTATTCGGGAGCCTG